>Ga0256834_1000014_pt1 | contig 139734 bp, 142 predicted proteins | sample 4281140metaG_FD_190536 | JGI IMG/M metagenome (GOLD analysis project Ga0256834, IMG submission 190536) | Hydrothermal vent microbial communities from East Pacific Rise, Pacific Ocean - 4281-140 | ecosystem: Environmental > Aquatic > Marine > Hydrothermal vents | place: Pacific Ocean: East...
GGCTCCCTCGATGTAGAGGACGGTGACGTCGCCTTCCTCCACGAGACGGCCGGCCACGTCGAACTTCTGTAGCAACAGCTGGAAGTCCTTCAGGAACTCCCCGTCCTCGGGGACCACGACCACGGCGTCGTCCTCCACCGTGCCGGCCGCGTCCAAGTAGCCCTTCACGAACTCGGCGATGTGGTCCAGTGGGGCCCTGGCCAGGAGATCGTCGATCTCGGAGTCGTTGACGAGGATTTCGGCCATCTCACGCGCTTCTTCGGGCGCGCTCTCCGGGTCCGCGGCGGCTAGCCCGGCCAGGTAGAACAGCTCCTTCAGGTCGGGCAGCTCGGTCGGGTCCGCGTCGAGCCTGTCGAGGATCTCGCGCTTTAGTTCCTCCTCCGTCATGCCCTCATGGATGAGCTTCTGGGTACAGACGATGTGATCACCTTCCTCGAGCTCGTCGGCCCTCTTCTCGGTTATCTCGCCCGAGGGGTCCAGGACGAGGAACTTGTGCTCGGGCGTCGTGCGGATGGTTCTGCCGTTCTCGACTTCGACTTTCACGAGCTTGTCGGCCTTGAGGCGCCAGACGTGGGTTATCTCACCCTTCACGATCTCCACCGAGTCCTTGTCCAGGGAGGAGACTTCGACGGGTTCCTCCAGCTCGTAAACTTCCTCGTTCTCGTCCTTCTTGACGAGCTCGCCCCGCTCTTTCAGCTCCTCGAACAGTTCGTCGGCCCTTACGAATCTACCGTCGGCCAGGCAGATCTTGGTCTCGGGGGCTACGCATTTACCGTGATCTATGTGCGCGATTATACCGATGTTTCTAATCTTGTCCGGGTGATACATTAGTTCTCTACACTTCTCAGCCATTTTCTCTTTGCGTCCCATATTGGATTCCCCCGTTCAAGTGTTATAACAATTAGTTCGAGGTTGTTTCATAAAAAAATAACTCCAGGCACTTACCTGGAGGCTTCAGCGATTCTTTCGATCTCCTCCTTCTTCCTTATGGAGTAACACTCGGTGTCGTATCTAGCCGCAGCCATTATCTCCTCGGCCAGACACTCCTCTATCGGTTTTGGATTCCTGAAGGCACGCTGTTGAGCGCCCTCGGCGATGAATCTCAGGGCCAAATCTAGCCTTCTCTGAGGGGCACAGTCCACGGCTTCGTGATATGTTATACCTCCGTATATAATCCTAGTTGTCTCCTCCCTGGGGGCTGCGTTCTCCAGGGCTCTGACCAGTACTTGGATGGGGTTTTCGCCGGTTCTCTCGTGTATGATGTCGAATGCTCTCTTAACGATGTTGTAGGCTAGGTGCTTTTTACCCGTGTTCTTCGCGGTCCTCATGACTTTATTCATGAGTCTTTCCACGATAGGGACTTCCGCCTTACCGAACCTCTTCTTGGCGTGCCTACCGCCGGTGTGGGGTAGGTACACGGGTTTCAGGCATATGTAGTCCCTGAGGCCCGGGTCTCTTATCTCGACGTCCTTGGTGTCCCACTTGCCGAAGACCTTCATGTTCTCGAGGTTCTCCAGGTATGGGTTGCCCTCCAGGTCGGAGTACACTATCCTCCTGCTCTCCTCGGTCTCCTCGATTTCCTCGACGTTCTCCACGTCCTCGGCCACGTGGCATTTCCCCTAACGCATCGGTTTCTCGATCTTACCCTTGAGTAGCTCCTTGAGCGCGACGTCGTTGACTTTGACGACCTTGTACCTGACGCCCGGGATGTCTCCCTTGGCCCTACCCTTCGGGCCACCGATACCTTCGATGATGACTTCGTCGTGCTCGTCGATGTAGTCTATGGCGCCGTCACCGGGGCAGAACGCGGTGACTTGCTTCCCGTTCTTGACGAGTTGGACCCTCACGCACTTCCTGATGGCGGAGTTGGGCTGCTTGGCCTCGACTCCGACCTTCTCCAGGACTATGCCCCTCGCCTGTGGGGCGCCCTCGAGTGGGTCGGCCTTCTCGTCGAGTCTGAGCATCCTACGCTTGTACCTCTCGTCCTTCCATCTGAACTTCTGCCTCTTTTGCCTGAGCTTGCGGGCGGCGAACTCACCCGAGGGGGACTTCTTACCGGGCATGCGGGTTTTCCACCCCCGTTCAGACCACGACCACGTCGTCTATGTCGTGGTGTCTTTTCGCCAGGATGCGGGCCTTCTTGATGTTGCGCCCGCCCTTACCTATCACGCGACCCCGTTCGGAGCGGGGGGCGTCGACTATGGCTATCTTGCGGCCGTCTCTCTCGGTGATCCTGACTCCCTTGACCTTCGCCGGAAACAGAACCTTCTTTATAAACTCGGCGGGGTCCTCGTCGTACTCCACGACTTCGACGTCCATGCCGAGTTGCTCCTGGACCCTCTTGACGTTCTGTCCCCTTCTACCCACCGCGAGGCCTATGTGGCCGGGCTTGACGACGAAGATGGCGCGGTTGTGTTCGTCGTCGATGACGCAGTCTATGGCGTGGGCGCCGGTCAGGCTCTCGAAGAGGGCGATCATGCGAATCTGCTCGGTTTCCAGTTTCACGGCCATTTCCCATCACCCCCTCATCCTTGTACCTCGACTCCTTCCTCACGGGCCTGTTCGACGATGTTCAGTAGGTTGGACTCGCCGTCGTCGAGGACGGCCATGGTGGCCACGACGTGGGGTCTGCCGCAGGCGTCCCCGAGTTCGATGCTCGTGCCCGGGTACACGAAAACGGGGATTTCGGCGAGTTCCGCGTAGTACTCGACGTCCTCGCGGATATCCTCGGGGCAGTCCATGGAGATTATCACGAGCTTGGGTTCGCCCATCTTCAGCGCGCGGATGGTCTTGTTAGCCCCGAGGATGACGTCGCCGGTCTCGAGCGCCATTCGGATCTGCCTGTTGAGTTCTTGCACGTCCACCAACGCGTGGGTCCCCCTGTTTCGCGCAGAACCAGCCACGTTCGAGACGTCGCGCGTGGCCGCACCCCTTGAAAAGTCTTACACCCGAGGCGCTCCGATAACCGTTATGGAAAAGTAACTAGGAGTGGTGAAAAAGAAACGTTTACTCCTCTTCCTCCTCGAGACGCTTGAAGGCGTCGTAATCCAAGGCCAGCTCGACCGTCCCGGTACCCACGGGTACCGGTCTACCCACGATGATGTTCTCGAGGACACCCCTGAGTTCCTCCACGTCACCCGAGGTGGCCGTCTCGGTCAGGACCTTGGACACGTACTCGAACGCCGCCTTCGTCAACGGGCTACCCTTGAGTTCCATCACGGAGTAACCGCCGACGGATCGAACGCTCCTTAACTCGCCCCAGAACGCCATCATGTCGGCTATGAGCATGAAGTGACGCGGGTCCACGCTTATACCCTGGCTACCGTAGACCTCCTCGAGTTGCTCTATGACGGACGCTCTCCCGGCCTCGACACCGAGGAGCACGTCCATTATCTTGGGGTCGTTGGTCTTGACCCTGGTCGCGTCGACGCCCTCCATCTGCATCAACTGGAGCATCAGGTACGCTCTCTTGGAAACCTTGCTGTTTCTAGCTCTCTTGGATATCCACGTCGGCGGACGCTTCGGGGAGCCGTCCGGACTCCCCCTGGTCAGGATGTAGTACTCGTCGTTCTCCTCGTCGTACTGTACCGACGCGTGGATGACGCCCTCGATCCCCTTGATCACGGCTTCCCTGAGCTCGTTGGCCAGCTCCGCCAGCTCCGAGGGGGATTCCACGTCCGCCAGGAACACGTAGAGTTCGTTCTCGTCCTCCTCGTGCACGGCCCCCCCGAGGAACTCGCGGAGGAAATCCACGACCTCGTCCTTGTCGATACCGGCTTCCTCCATGGTTTCGGGGTCCAGTTCCACGTCGATGGTGTTCCTCTTGGGGTTGACCTCGATGGATTTGACCAGCTCCTCGAACCTCGTTTCCTCGATGTTCCTGGCAAGTTCTTCGGCCTTCTCCCTGTCGCTACGGTACGGTTCCTCGAGCCTGAGCTCTATGACCCAGGTCGGGGGGCCTTGGTAGGGGAGGGAGAGGACCCTTTCGAGGGCCGGGATACCCGTGGTCACGTCTATCTCCGCCACACCGGCCAGGTGGAACGTTCTCATCGTCATCTGGGTGGCGGGCTCGCACATGGATTGAGCGGCCAGCACGCCGACGGCGTCTCCCTTCTCGACGAGCCTCGCCTTGACGTTCCTGACCAGGGCCCTCACGACCTCCCTGACCGTGTCCTCGTCCGCGTCCTTGAGGTCCTCGTCCTCCGAGACCTTCTCCACTATCTCTTCGGCTATGGAGACGGGCACGTCGACGTTCTCCTCCTCCGCCACCTCCTCGAGGATCTCTCTGATCGTTTCGGCGTCCACGGTCCGTTCACCCCTCCTCCTCTTCCTCCTCGAGGACGGTCTCCTTCGCGACCTGGAGGGCTTTCTCCACGTCGAGGTTCAGACCCCATTTCTTGGCCGGGTCCACGCCGTCCTCGCCGTAGCGGAGCTGGATCACGTTGTCGGAGCTGTCCCTGACGCGTCCCTCCTCGTCCACCACGAGGTCGAGCGACGTGGTCACGTACCTCCTGTGCAGGTAACCGGAGTCGGCGGTCCTGAAGCCTTTGTCTATCAGTCCCTCTCTACCGCTCATGGCGTGGAGGAAGTACTCTATCATGTCGAGGCCCTCGTAGAAGCTGGACCTGACGAAGCCTCCCTCCTTGACGCCCGGTATGAACTTCTTCTCGAAGTGCGGGGTGACCCTGTCCGTGTAGGAGTAATTGACGATCTTCTCCATCACGTGTTCGGCGTTGTGCTTGGCCCTGTGGGGTCTCTCGCCCATCACCGCCTGCTGTCCGCCGATGAGCGCCATCCTCGCGATGTTGGTGATGCTACCCCTGGCTCCCGATTCCGGCATGATGTAAGCGGAGTTGAACAGGTCCCTGTTCTCCTTGAGGGTTTCCTCCACCTTTATCCTCGGCTCGTTCAGTATGGCCATTATCTCGGTCTCCACGTTCCTCTCCAGCATCTCTCCTCGCTCTATCCTGCTCCTGTTGCACGACGGTTCGGATTCTATCTTCTCGAGTTCCCTGTTGCCCTTCTCTATGATCTCCTTGGCCTTCTTCGCGGCCTCCTCCGAGTACTTCTCGGCCACGTCCTTGAACTTCTTGTATATCTCCTCGAACTCGTCGACGCCGAGCGTGAACCCTATCCTCGTGACGAACCTCAGGCCGGCCCTCCCGAACCGTTCCATGGTCTTGAGCGTGATCCTGGCGGCCTCGAACCACGGGTACTCCTCGCCCTCGGCGATCTTCATGGTGGCGTACCTGTGGACCATCTCACCCATTATCCCGTGCACGGTCTTCTCGTCGAGGAAGCCGCGGACTATCTCGCCATTCTCTATCACGACCTCACCGTGTTCCTCGTCCTCCGGGCACACCTCGTTCTTGATCCTGACCCCGTCGAGCCACTCGGGTAGGAACACGCTGAGGAGCCTGCGGCCCGTCACCATGGGGTCTCCTTCGTCCGGGTACCCGTACACGAACTCGAGGGGGTGGATCTCCTCCTCGAAGCCGTCGTGGTACTCGGCTTGGGGTTCGAGTTCGACCTCGGAGGGGTCGAAGTCGTCGCCCGACTTCTTGACCTCCTCCAGTATCTGGTAGGCGTCCTCGACCGTCATCCAGGCCCTGGACAGCATGTGGAGTCCGACTATGGCCTCGTGGATGGGGCTGTTACGGATGTCGTCGTGCCCGTTCTTCGGGGGCCAGAGGTGGTAGACGTAGCATCCCATCAGCTCGCCTACCTCGGCCCGGGTTTCCTCGGATTGCGGCACGTGGAGGTTCATCTCGTCGCCGTCGAAGTCCGCGTTGAAACCGACGCCCATGTAGCAGGCGGAGGGCAGTCTGAAGGTCTTGCCCGGCATTATCCTGGCTCTGAAGCCCAGTTCCGACTGGATGTGGAGGGTGGGCTGTCTGTTGAACATGACCGGGTCTCCGTCTATGAGGTGTCTCTCGACTATGTCGCCGGGTTCCAGGCTCTCGGCCAGCTGTTCCTTGTTGGACTCGGTCACCCTTATCCTGCTGCCGTCCTTCTTCACGACGTAGTTGGCTCCAGGGTGCTTGTCGGGGCCGTTCCTCACGTACTCGCGTAGCCTGTCGATGTTCCACTCCGTGACCCTCTCGGGTACCGTGAGCTCCTTGGCTATGGGCTTCGGGACGCCCAGGGTGAACGGATCGAGCTCCGGGTCGGGGGTTATCACGGATCTGGCCGAGAAGTTGACCCTCTTACCGGCGAGGTTCTGCCTGAACCTGCCCTCCTTGCCCTTCAGCCTCTGGATGATGCCTTTCAGGGGTTTACCTCCGGATCGGTGCCTGGCTACGGGGACGCCTCCTATCTCGTTGTCTATGTACGTGGTCACGTGGTACTGGAGGAGGTCCCACTGGTCCTCGATTATGGGTTCGGGGGCGCCGCTCTCGAGTGATTCCTTCAGCCTCATGTTGACGCGAACTATGTCGACGAGCTTGTGGGTGAGGTCGTCCTCGGCCCTCTCACCGGTCTCCAGGATGATGGAGGGTCTCATGGTGACGGGCGGGACTGGGAGGACCGTGAGGACGGCCCACTCGGGTCTGGCCCTTTCCGGGTGGAAGCCGAGGATCTTGACGTCCTCGTCCGGGATCTTCTCGAGCCAGGCCCTCACGTCGGTGGGCCAGAGCCTCTCGTCGCCGAGCATGAAGGTGGTGGGCTTCCTGTAGGTGATGTCGGGGGCTTGGGCCCCGCAGTGCGGGCATTCCTCCCTGTCCTCGGCGCGTGAGACCACCTCCTCGACTATGGATTTGATCGATCTGATGCCCTCGTCTATCTCGTGGAGGTACTCCTCGATGGCGTCCTCGGGTATCCTGACGCGACCGCACTCGGGGCAGGTGGCCCTGAGGACGTTCTTGAGGCGTTCGGCGAACCTGGGGTGTAGGACGGGTCTGGCCAGTTCTATGTGACCGAAGTGACCGGGGCATCTACCCGCGGGCTGACCGCAGGTCCTGCATCGGAGGCCCGGGTCTATGACCCCCATGCGCGTGTCCATGACTCCTCCTTCGACGGGGTACCCGTCCTCGTCGTACGTCTCGGGTGTCGTGACCTCGACCACGGACATCTCTCTGATCTTGTCGGGTGGGAGGATCCCGAATATCACCCTGTTGATGTACTTGGGTGGGTCTTGGACCCGGGGCTCGTCCATGGCTTGGACTCCGGAGGTGAACACGGCGGGTTTCACCCCTCATCCTCCTCCCGGTACCTCGATCTGAGGGGGGCGACCTCGAGTCGGGCGTCCATACAGAAGGCCTTCAGCTCGTCCAGTAGGATCTTGAAAGCGTACGATGTTTCCGCTTCCTCGGCCCTCACCTCGCCGCACACGGGGCAGATCGTCCTGCCCGTGGCCGCGTGTACGTAGCAGAGTTCACCGCAGTTCGGACACACGAACGCCTCGTAGAGGTCGGACTCGTCCAGGAGTCTCTCCTTGAGGAACAGGGAGGCTCCCCACGCGACGAGGTCGTCCCTCTCCATCTCTCCGAACCTGAGTCCGCCCTCCCTGGCCCTTCCCTCGGTGGGCTGTCTCGTGAGGACCTGAACGGGGCCCCTAGACCTCGCGTGGTACTTGTCCTTCACCATGTGGTACAGCTTCCTGTACAGGCACACGCCCACGAACACCTCTGCCTCGAGTTTCTGGCCCGTTCTCCCGTCGTACATCACCTCTTTGCCCGTGGGTTCGAAGCCGAGCTCCTTGAGGGCTTTCTTGAGTTCCTCGTAGGCCTTCTTGGGATCGGACGTGAAGGCCGTGGCGTCTATCTTCTCGCCCAGGAGGGCGCCGGCCTTGCCCGCGAGCATCTCGAAGATGTGGCCCATCGTCTCCCTCGAGGGTAGCGCGTGCGGGTTCAGGATGAGGTCCGGCGTGATCCCGTCCTCGGTGAAGGGCATGTCTTCCTCCGGTACTATCATCCCGATGACTCCTTTCTGACCGTGTCTCGAGGAGAACTTGTCGCCCAGTTCCGGGACCCTCTCGTCCCTTATCCTGACTTTGACGAGCGTGTGCCCGTCGCTCGTCTCGGTGATGAAGACGGCATCGACCACCCCGGAGTCCGTGTGTCTTATGGCTGTCGACGCTTCCCTCCTCTCCTCGGCGGGTAGCTCCTCGGGTCTGAACTCCTCGAGGAACCTCGGTGGGCTCGTTTTGCCTATGATCACGTCCCTGCCTTCGACTCTCTCGCCGACCTCGGCTATGCCGTCCTCACCGAGGTGCTTGTACGCTTCCTCGGACCTGTAGCCACGGACCCCGGGCTCGGGGATACCGAACTTGTCCTTCATGCCTCCCGGGTACATCCTAGCCTCGTCCTCGAAGGTCTTGAAGAAGAAGGATCTGGCGAGCCCGCGTTCGATCGCGGACTCGTTCATGATGATGGCGTCCTCCATGTTGTAACCCTCGTACGTGAGCACCGCGACGACGAAGTTCTGGCCGGCGGGTCTCTCGTTGTAGTCGAAGGCCTCGATACCGCGTGTCTCGACTATGGGTTCCTGCGGGTAGTGTAGGAGGTGACCCCGGGTGTCCGTCCTCAGCGGGTGGTTGGCCGCGTAGAATCCTAGGGCTTGTCGGCTCATGTTGGTTCCCATGGTGTTCCTCGGGGCCGAGTTGGTCTCGGGCCAGGGTATGATGCTGCAGCACGTCCCGAATATGGCCGCGGGGTCCAGCTCCACGTGCGTGTACTTCTTCCTCTCCTCCTCGGGGAGTGAATAGAACTCCTCGAGCGAGGGAGCGATCAGGGCGTTGTCTTCCTCCTCGGCGTCTAGGAACTCGATGACGCCCTCCTCTTCGAGTTCCTTCCAGGTGATCTCTCCCTTCCTGAGCTTCTCGAGGTGTTCCTCGGTCAGCTTGACCTCACCGTCCTCGACGACGAGGAGTGGCCTCACGACGCGGCCTCTGTCGCAGTTTATGTGAACCTCGTTCAGGTCCTCGTGGTAGGCTATGTTGGCACGCTTGTCTATCACGCCTTCCCGTCTCAATCTTCTGAATTCCTCTACGAACCCCTCCGGGTCCTCGACGTAGCCCACGACCCTCCCGTTGATGTACACGGGGGTCATCTCTTCGGTGGGCGCCTCTTCGGCCGCCAGGACCTCCTCGACGGCCTCGTCGACCTTGCCTTCGATCTCGGCCTTGACCTTGTCATCTCCCTCCGTCACGATCTCCACCCCCTCACTCGCCGGCGGGTACGAGGCCTATGTCCTCGAGTATCTCCATGAGTTCGTCCTCGTCGACGTCGTAGTGGACCACCTCCGCGTACATGGCGAGGTTCTTGATGGCACCGCAGTTCGCACCCTCCGGCGTCTCGTTGGGACACAGGCGGCCCATGTGGGTCGGGTGCAGGTACCTGGCTTCCTTCGGTATCGACCACTTACCCACGCCGAGCTCCGTGGCGGCCCTGATCCTTCTGAGGTGGGACACCGTGGACATCCACGTGTGTCTCTCGAGGATCTGGGAAACGCCCGTTCTCGGCCTGTAGTGCCCCGTCCTCCACGTACCGGTCGCCATGCAGCTCCTGATGTGGTCGGTGACCTTGTCGGGCCTCACGATGTACCTGATGCTGGGTTCCCTACCGCGGGCGAACGCCCTCTCGAACTGGTACTTCATCTCCCTCATGAGCTGCTGGAAGGCGTACTCGTAGGCCTCGAAGAGCAGGTCACCCGCGAGTTTGATCCTCTTGTTGGCGTAGTGATCCCTGTCCCGGACGCTCTTGACCTTGACCCGCTTGTACTTCAACTCGAGTACTTCGCGCACCATCCTGACGACTTCCTCGGCCTTCTTCCTGAACACCTCCTCGACTCGCTCGTCGTCCATGAGCTCCTCGTCGGTGAGCTCGGCTATGTGCGGGAGGAAGTACTTGCCGAGGACCTCCTTACCGCGCTCTATCCTCTCCTCCCTCGTCTCGAGGGGCCTGGAGAGCTGTCCTATGTACTCGAGCGCGTCCTCCTGGGTGGCTATCTCCTCCTGGACGAGTACCCTGAGTTGTTCGGCCATCACGGTGGCGAACTCTCGACCGACGCTCATGAGGATCTCCTTCTCGGTCATGCCGAGGGCCCTGAGGAGGATGACGACGGGGAACCTCCTGTACACGGCGGGGATATCGGCCACGAGTTTGCCCTTCCTGTCGATTATGTCGACGGGGCCTCGGTACCTCTTACCCCTGGAGTAGACGCGGCTGCGGATCTCGTCCAGGACTCCCCTCTCCCTGATCTTCTCGGCGACGCGCCTGTTGGGGGCTATGTCCTCGAGGGACATGAGGACCCTCTCGGAACCGTTTATGATGAAGTAGCCACCCGGATCCTTGGGGTCCTCCCCGACCTCGGCGAGTTCCTCCTCGGAGAGGCCGTACGTGTTGCAGATCTTGGACCTGACCATGACCGGGAACTCGCCGACGTACACGTTGTCACGTTCCACCTCCTCGCCGTCCATGTACATGACGATCTCGGCGTAGAGAGGGGCGGAGTAGAGCATGTTCCTGAGACGGGCCTCCATCGGGTAGATCTTCCTCCTGGCCCCGTCGGGCTCTATGGAGGACGGTTCACCGATCTCTATCCGCTCGAATTCTATCCTGTACTCGGGTCCCTCAACGTCGGGGATCAAGGGTTCCATGGTCTCGACCAGGAGGTCGAACCCCTCGTCGACGAGCCAGTGGTACGAGAGGAAGTGGTGGATTATCATCGGGTGACCCTTAACGTCGCCGAGGAGCTCTTCGTTCCTGCCGATGAAACCTCGAAGGAGCGCCTTGTAGTCCTCCGTGGTCAGCTCCTTCACGGGTTCGGACTCGGCCAAGACGGTTCACACCCCGAGGGGCCCGGCCGGGGTTCATTCGGGGGGTTTGGTAACGACGCGGTACACGGTGATCTCACCGGCGGTCGGGCTCTTCCGGGTGATCCGTATCAAGGCGCCCTCGGGTATCTTCCTACCCAGCTTCTCGCTGAGGGCCACCACCACGGGATCGTTGGTGAATATGCGGGGTAGCTCCTCCCTGTCGAGGCCCAACTCCTCGAGTATCCTCTCGATCTCCTCCTCGTCGTCTATGACCTCGTGCTCGGGGACCATCTCGTGGTTCAACACCACGTCCGGGTCTAACCTCTCCGACATGAGAGGTCCTTCCCCCATCCGAAGGGACAGACGTGGATGCATTCCCCACAGTCCACGCAGGCACCCTCGCTGAAGGAGAGGAAGCACTCCCTGGCGGCCCAGACCGGGGGCAACAGGCAGTCGACGAGAGGGCAGGAATCCACGCACGCGAGGCACGTGTCGCAGGACTCGGGGTCGACGACGGCCCTACCTTCGGAGATCGATATCGCCCCGGCGTCGCAGGATTCGGCACAGAGCCCGCACCCCGTGCACCTGGAGGGCCTGACCCAGGGACTCCCGAGGAGGGATGGGGCCACCGACTGGATCAAGGCGACGGAGCACACCGAGGAGGCGACGTCCGGGGGTAGGGACGACGGATCCACCACGTCGCACAGGCCGCAGGACCCGCAGATGATGTCCTTGACCTCGGCCCTAGGTTCGAGGGCACCCGATGGACAGACGTCCACGCACCTGTAACACGCCACGCACGTCTCGAAGTCGACCTCCGGCCTGAACCGTCTGAACGTCCGCTGCAAGCCCCGAAGTGCCCGTCCCGTTTTTACCCATCAGGGATATCGTCAACTACCCCGACCGTCCCCGGGCGACTCGGTCGGGCTGTTTTTAAATGCTACGCCTACCCGGAACCCGCCTCCGTTGCCTCCACACACTCGACCTCCGACACGTTGCCTCCCGCTTTCCTGACCCTGAACACCACGTCCGCCGCGTCCTCGAGCTCGGGATCGTGAGTTACCACTATAGCCTGATCCACCCCGACCCTCAGCGAACCCAACGCCTCCGCCAGCCTACCCCTGTGCTCCTCGTCGAGATGAACCGTGGGCTCGTCCAACATGACGAACGACGCGAAACCCGAACCCACCGATGCCAACCCCAACCTCAACGCCAACCCCACCAACACCTTCTCACCACCGCTCAGAACGTCCGCCTCGACCCACTCGCCCGAAGGCCCACGGACGAGTATCCTCTCGCCACCGTCCTCCAGCCTCACCTCCCCACCCAGCGCGTCCGACATCTCCGAGAGTAGCTTAGAAGCCACCCTCTCGACCCTCGGTAGCGCCACCTCACGCCTCACCTCTTTGGCCACCTTGAACACATCCCTACAAGCGTCGACGTAGGACCCGAGCGTCTTCAGGGCCTCGTACTCCCTCTCCTTCCGCCTCAACTCCTCCTTCAACCTCTCCAACTCCTCTCTCTTCGCGTCGACGTCCTCGAGCGCACGCCTCAACCTACCCCTCTCCTCACGCAGAGACTCTAGACGTCTCTCCAACTCCCTCAACTCCGTCTCCAGCCCGTCCAAGCCCCCGTGCTCTTCCTCGAGCGTCGCCAACTCGTCCCTCAACCTCTTGAGTTCATCCTCGAAGGATCTGAGATCGCGCCTCCTGGCCTCAAGCCGCTCCCGAAGATCCTCGACCTCCGACGCCCTCTCTTTGAGCCTCTCGACTTCCCTCAACTTCCCCTCTATCTCCTCCCTCCTCCTCAACAACTCACTTCGGCGCGCTTTCAGCTCCTCCAGGAAGTCATCGTCCAAGGGAAAATCCGCGGTCTCCTCCAACTCTCGTAACTCCTCCTCCCTCTCCTCACGCTCCCGCCTCAGATCCCTCAACTTCCTGGCCAACTCCAGCGCGGACTTCAGATCCTCCAGGATAGCTTCCGCCCTCCGGACTAGCTCACGGGGATCGTCCGGGATGCTCACGCCGAGTGATTCCATCAGGTCCCGTAACTCGCCCGCGACGGCCTCGAGGGCTTCTCGGTCCCGCTCCAACGCTTTCAACTCCGAAACGGCCGATGTCCTCTCCTCCTCCAGGCGCTCGATCCTATCCTCGATGCGCTCGAGTTCCCCTTTAACCTCGGCCTTTTCACCCTGAAGCGACTTCAGGGATCTCCTCAACTCCTCGAGCCTTTCCCGGGTCTCCCGCAGCAACCTCTCCCGCGTCTCCGGGTCCAGCTTCCTCCCGCAGACCGGACACTTGGAGCCGGCCTCTTCGAGGGCCTTCAACCTCCTCTCGAGTTCCCTCTTCTCGGATAGAAGGGCTCCGATCTCAGTCTCGAGTTCCTCCAGCCTCTCGCGTAGCTCCCTCTCCCTGCGCTTGAGCTCGCTCAGCTCCGCCTCCACCGCTTTCAACTCTTCCTTCTTCGACTTCAAGTCATCCTCGTCGGGGAGGGAACCCGGGACTTTTCTGATCAGGGATTCGAGCTCGGACAGGATCTCGGACAAGCGCTCGGGATGCGATGGGGCGCGTGGGATGTCCCCGAGTACGCCCTCGAGGCGTTCCTCGATGGAGTCTATCCTTCGTTTCAGTTCCTCGAGCCTGGCTTTCACCCTGGAGCGAACCTCCATGGTGGATTCCGCGCGCCTCAGCGTCGATTCCACTTCTTCCAACTCGCTTTTCACGTGTTCCAGCTCTTCTTCGAGTGTTTTCGGTTCGATACTCTCCAGCCGTTTCCTGGCTTCCTCCGCCCTTTCGAGCATCGTTTCGAGCTCCTTGACGTCACGACGCGCCTCCTCCAGCCTGTCCTCGACGCTCTCGGCTGCCCTGATCAGTTCCTTCCACCTGTCCACGACGTCCTCTAGTTCTCTTTTACGGGATGAAAGGCGTTCCAGCTCCTCCTCCACCCTTTCCAGCTCCTCCCGTAGTTTCGGTGCCTGGGAGACCTCTTTCTCTAGGCGTCGTATCTCGACACGCTTCTCCCTGATGATGTTCTTCATGGCGTCCACTCGACTTTCGACGATCTTGAGGGCTTCTCTGGCCCTTTCCGAGGCCTTGTCGAAGTCCCGAAGCCCCAACACGCCGTCGATGAGCTCTTTCCTCTCCGAGGGTGGTGCCTCGACGATGGCTTGGATCTCGCCCTGTTTGACGTACACTGCGTTCTCGAACAGGGACCTGTCCACACCCAGGGCGTCGGCCACGGCTTCGGTGACGTTCTCGGCCCCTTGCGCCACCACCCTCCAACCGTTTCCTTCCTTCATCCTCAGGACCGCGGTCTGCCCGTCGGGCCTGAACTCCCTTTCGACGCGGTATTCGGAGCCGTCCGGGGAGGAGAAGTCCAGCCTGACCACGGCCCTTCGCTCTCCCTTCCTGATGAGGTTCTCCCTCTTCAGGCGCCCGCGTTTCCCCCTGGGTGGGAAAAGCGCCAGGAGGATGGCGTCAAGGACGGTGGTTTTGCCGGCGCCGTTGGGTCCGACCAGGACGTTGACACCTTTCTCGAACTCGATCTCCGTGTCGACGTGGGACCTGATGTTGACCATATGGAGCCTCTTGATCATCCGGGACGGTTCCCCTTGATGAAGTGGTCCAGGGTGACGGGGCCCTTCGGGCGGTCTTCGTCCTTGAAGTCCTCGGATACCGAGGATGTTTCAGCCCCGGATCCAGGGGTTTCCCCGTTGATCGTTTCTTCCCCGGTCTCGACGGTGGCGTGGGTTTTTTCCTCCTCGAGGTTCTCCGCTTCCTCCCCGGTCCCTCCCTCGGATACGATATCCATCAGCTCGTCGATGAGGGCGTTGTCGACGGAGTCCGATTCCAGGATCTTGATCGCTACGTCGGTGAGGAGGTGGGGGTCCAGATCCCTCAACCCGCGAGAGGATACCCTTTCGGCCGCCGTGGATATCACGACGGTCGGATCGGCGGATCCCGAGGCGAGCTTGGCGGCTTCGGCGACGGTCTCGGGGTTCACGCCCAACGTTTCGGCCAGGGTCTCGGGGTGGGAGTACACGTCCCGGAGTGATCGCACGTTGGATTTGGAGAGGGCGTTTTCCAACCTCTCGGGGTTCACGTGAACCCCCAGCGCGGAGAGGGCGTTGTGGAGGAGGCGGGCCAGCGTGTCCGAGGGGCCCTCGTCGGGGGTGTCGGGGGTTTCCACGATGGCGGACCTAACCCTCCCCTCGAGGTAGGATTCGACCTCGGATCGAACCGATGGGTCGGTCTTCGGATCGTCGAACACGACCTTGACGACCGCGTCTTTTCCGGCGTCGCGTAGGATGGTTTCGAGTTCTCGTCTCCACCTCGAGGCGTCTTTTATCCTGACGATGGCCAGGGATCTGCTCCACTCCACGGGGATGAACTCGATTCGGACGTCCTCCCCGTCCGCCTCGACGAGCAGGAACCCTCGTTCCTTCGTGGATGCTTCCTTGAAGGTGCGGGGCTCGGGGCTTCCCGGGTAGCAAGCGGGGGCACCGTGGAGTTCGAGTCTTAGGTTCGGTTCGTGGACGTGACCCAGGGCGTAGTAGTCGAAGCCGGGGGGTATCCTGCTGGGCCCGACGGTTTCCCTCGGTGAGGGTAGGGTACCTTCGACCGCCAGGTGGAGGACGGCCACGTTCACATCGGCCTCGGGGTCGGGTTCGAGGCGACCGGGTAGAACCTTCTCGAGTTGGTCCGGTCTCAGCCAGTGATGCCCGGTCACGTGGACCGTGGTCCCGTTCACGTCGATCGTTGCCGAGTCGCCCCCGACGAGATGGGTGAGGACTCCGGCGGCCTCGAGTACCCTTAGGGGTGATTCCGAGCCCCTTCTCTGGACTATCTCGTGGTTGCCGGAGACGGCGACGATGTGGGCGGACGCGTGAGAAGTGAGGTCTTTCAGGAGTTCGAGGGCCGTTCTCATCGCTTTGGGTTTGGGGCGGTGATGTTCGAAGAGGTCTCCGGCTATCAGGACGATGTCAGGTGAGTTCCTCTCCACGGTATCGATGAGGCGTTCGAAGGTTCTGTACACGGCTTCTTCTCGTGCGGATATCCCTCTGAGGGCGTGGCCGAGGTGCGTGTCGGCGATGTGGGCTATCACGGGCAAGCGGTTCAGACCCCGATGTCGAAGTCGTCGTCGACGTCGACGTTGGTGGCCTCGTGCTTCCGTATGACTTCGAACACGTCCGGGGTGGCGCCTCCGTGGGCGGTGCGTCTGGGTCTCACGTCGACGAAGAGGGGGATTTTGACGGCGCTTCCGGTGACGTAGGCGGATCCAACGGGTAGGGACTTGATACGTTCGAGGGCCTCCCGGGTGATGCCTTCCCCGCTCTTCCTGATGTTGTCGAGGTCGTCGGGGTTCGCGGTCTTGAGGATGATCATGGTGTTGCATTGGGAGAGCACCGTGGAGTCGACCCTGCCGGGTCTTTGGCTCACGACGCACAGGCCGGCCAGGAATTTCCTGCCTTCCCTGGCGAAGTCTCGGACCGCGGATATGGCGGTCTTGTCGCGTGTCATCTCCTCGCCCGTGGGTGCGAAGTTGTGGGCTTCCTCGAGGATCGTGAACACGGGCGGTATCTCGTCGCTCTGTCTGAACTCGAATATCCTCTTCAGGAAGTACGTGACGACGGCCTGCTGGGCCTCGTCGGGGAGGCCCTTGAGGCTGAGGACCACGACCCTTCCAGCCCTCACGAATCTGCGGAGGTCCGGCGAATCTTCCTTCCCGAACAGGTTCCCGCAGATGCGGTGGAGTTTCCTGAGGGAGGTGAGGGCCGCGTCGATGGCGGATTCCTCGGTGGCCTTTCGTACGAATTTCTTCTTCTCTTCGAGTTTTTCTATTATGTCGGCCAAATCGTACTTGACGCCGGTTTTCTTCCACTCATCTTTCAAGGCTTGTATGGCCTCGTGCACGTACTCGTCCGCTTTCTTGTACTTTCTCATTTGAGGAATTAGGAGTTTGAAGTCCTCCACGTTCAGGTTCGTCGTGTCTATTATGATCTCGTAATCGTAACCGTCGTCCGGTCCGTTGGGCCCGAAGGTGACGACGTCGTCTATCCCTTCGGGTTCCACGTCCCAGCCGTCCGGGATGGACTCGGCGGGTTTCCTCAGGGAGGGGTACTCGCCGTGGGGATCGATCACTATCACGGGTATGCCGAGTCTGGACATCTCCTCGATCAGCACGCCGACGGTGTAGCTTTTACCGCTCCCCGTCATGCCTAGGACGGCGCAGTGTAGGGATACGAGGGCGTTGGGGTCGAGGAACACGCGGGCGGTGGAGTCCTTGACACGTCCCAAGTACACGGCCCTCTCCGGGTCGGCCGGGGAGAGGAGCTTCTCCAGTTCCTCGTCCGACATCTTGTAGACCTTGGCCATGGGCTTGGCGGGGCGTCTGGCGTCGCGGATGTCGAAGTTCTCGGTGAGGACGCCCAACACCTCGACGCGGGCTATCACGGTCCAGTCGAGGTCGGGGACCGTGTTGGATCCCAGCATGAGCGCCCTCATGACCTCTCCTTTGATGCCCTCGTGAACGTCCCTCCGGACGTCCTCGACGCGTCCCATGATGTAGGAGGTGGGATCGTTCGGGTCCTCGGTCAGGACGTAGTCTCCGACGCCCACGGCCCCGTCGTTCGATACCACGAACGTGAACTCGGTCACGGAGGGGCTCTCGTACACGTACCCGACTTCTTCTCTCATGCCGTGTGTACCCTCCCGTTATCCCCCGTGTCTCCTTTTGATGTCGGCTTCCACGGTCTTGGACGCGAGCGGTTTGGGCCTGGATTCGCGCCTCAATCTCTTGAAGACCGTGGTGAGTACGTCCTCCCTACCCCTGCGTATGAGTTCCTTCCTTATGTTATCCTCGATCCAGTCAAGTACTCCTTCCTCCACCTTGGCGAAGGCGTCGGCCATGACCAGGTGGATGGGTATCCCGTACCCGTTGTAATCGACGGCCGTTGAGAAGATCACCGAGGCGGCCGCGTCGGGATCGACGAAATCGGGTATCTCGACGCGGAGGGGAGGGCCTTCCCTCGTCGTTCGCAGGTACATCACCCTGATCTTGTAACCGGATCTCTCTTCGATGGTCCTGAACACGGGGTAGTCCTCGTACGGTGGCACGAAGGCCGACGTTCTCTCGCCCTCGTCCAGGACCGAGGTGTCGGCCAGGACCGCGACGTCCCTCAGCCTGGGTCGGGCCTTGGCCAGTCCCTGCGCCTCGAGGAACCTGATCAGGTGCCTGCTGTTGCAGTCCTCTATCACGCCCACGAGGTTAACGCCTTCGTCCTCGCACCTCTCCAGCATGTCGACGCGGGTGGATATGACCTGGCCCCAGTAGTTCCTCTTGGTCGGGCTGTCTTCGTCGGCTCCCCTGAGATCGTGGTGAGGGACGATGGGCCCGTCCAGCATGATCCAGTCGGGGTTCTCGGAGGCCGCGGTGGCGGCTATCCCGGCCTCGAGTATCGTCCTTATCGCGGCGATCCTGAGCCTCGGGGTTCTGGTCCTGGTTAGGATGCCGTACCTCCAGGTGGTTAGGACGTCGTCGGTGGACGCCCAGGCGACGGCTCTCACGAGGTACATCACGACGCTTTGGTAGGTCCTGTAGCCTTCGCCGCCGTCCACTCCGTAGATCTCCAAGTTGAGGTCTTCGGGTTTGACACGCTTCCTGTCCTTTCTCACGATGTCCTTGATGCGTTCCACGTCTTTGCTCTCTCTGGTGAAGGCTTCGATCTTGTTCACCATGTCGTCCACGTCTCTGGCCACGTCCTCGAGCATCTTCGAGTAGTCGCGTGGGATTATGGTGGTCTGCATGTACTCGTCGAGCTTGGCCGTGCCGTCGTCCTCGCTCACGAGCGTGGACACCCTAATCGTTATGATAATCGTAACGATTTGGGATTTGGCGCCCCGGCCGGGATTTGAACCCGGGTCCCGGGCTCGACAGGCCCGGATGATAGACCGGGCTACACCGCCGGGGCTCGCTCCCCTCCGTTCCCGGGTCGGAAGACCCTGATATATTAAGATTACCCCACCTTCGACACGGTGACCGTGACCGAAGTCCCAGAAGTCGAGACGGTGACGTAGTAAGACCCGAAGAGCCCGGGGATGGGGTTGGGAGGGTTCGACGTCGGAGATCCCTTGAGTTCCAGCCACACGGACTCGAGCACGTTCCTCTTGAGTAAACCGGCCACGTCATCGACCGTGGTCTGATCGTTGAGCGGGGTGATCGACAAGGTCACGGAAGCGCTGGTACCCGAGACCGAGTACCCCGTCCTCGTGGCGTCGAACCTGATCTCCTTGCCCTGGTACTCGAGCCCCACCCTACCCTCCTGGATCGTCTTATCCACACCCTCTCTCAAACCCTGAGCCACGTGGAACCATTCCCACTTCGGGCCCACGTAGGTGAAGAAGGTACCGACCGCGCCTATCACGACCATCGAGAGAAGGAGGTACTCGATGGACACCTGGGCCCGCCTCACGTCGCCGTCCCCCTGTAGGCCAACCCTATCACGAGCGGGGTTCCCGAGGTGGAATCCCACGTCACCTCGGTGACGGGAACCACGGCCCCCGTACTCAGGTACGCGTTACCGTCTATCAGGACGAGGTTCGGGTCGCCCGTACTCACGACGGTCGACTGGCCCACCGTATACCCCCACCGTCCACCGAGCAGGACCTGTATCCTGAACGTCCCGGAACCCAGGTCCTGAATCACGACCTTGTAGGGCGCGGACCCTATCTTGGAGGGCGGGTACACCTTGAAGACGACCACGTTATCGCCACCGGCCGGGCCCGAAGGACCCAGGAGCGAGGCGGCCGCGTCCACGGCTTTCTCCACGTAGTCTAAAACGTACCGGGCGGCCGTAAGGGTACCCACGTCGGCGGTACCCGCGAACACGTTGACCTCCGCGTTGAACAGGTAGGACGATAGGGCCACCAGCACGAGGGTCAGGAGGACGAACTCTATCGTCATCTGGCCCCTCATCACGGGACCGTTACCCCTACGTCGCGTTCGATACCGTTATCGTATCGCCCTGACAGGTCACGAGGAGCTTGCCCGGGACCGTCGGCGTTCCCGTCACCGTCGTGATCGGCCCTATCGTGGCCTTCGCCTTGGCGGTCACACCCGTCGAGTTGTCCTTCACGGTCACGTAGCAGACGTTCGTGCCGGACTCCGAGGTAACGTCGAACGACACGCTGCAGCTGCCCGGGGGGATGTTAGGGCCAGCCTTGACATCGACCAGGAGTTTCACGCTGGTCCCGGACTGCGTCGCGTTGGCGGCCGCCCTCTCGATGGCGTCGGCTATTGTCTCGGCCATGTGACGAAGCTCCACGGCCTTCTCGGCCTGGGGTACCGAAGACGTCAAATGAGGCTTGAGCGCGCCGAGCGTGGCACCTACCAGGGCCACCACAACCATCAGTATCAACAGGTACTCGGCCGACACCTGACCGCGCCTCAAGGTTCCCTTCCCCTTGACGCGGGGATGACGATCGGTTCCCTGCGGAGGGTTCGTGAAGAGGGCTGTACTCTCCGACCCGCATCACGCCTTCACCAGGAGATAGGAGTGGGAAGCGTCCACGACCTTACCCTCGAACACGTCCCCCGGCGGTGAACCCTCGAACAACGTCTTCTTCGCGTGCTCATCCCTACCCCAATCGTCCTCCAGCCGGAGCACCTCCACCTCCCTGCCTATCAGCTCCCTGTTGGCCTCCCTGGCCCACTTCAACCTGAGGTGGTGGAGCAGCCTGCTCCTCTCGAGTTTCACGTCCTCGGGTACCTGATCTTCCATCTCGGCGGCCGGCGTCCCGGGCCTCCGGCAGTACCTCGAGGCGTGGAGTATGTGGGGCCTCATCCACTCCAGGAGTTCCAGCGTGTTCCTGAAGGCCTCCTCCGTCTCTCCCGGGAACCCGATGATGACGTCGGTGACGAAGTTGAAGTAACCGAGCTTCCTCGAGAGTACTCTGTAGTTCTCCTCTATAATTTCTCTATCGTAGGGCCTGTTCATACGCTTCAGGACCTCGTCGTCGCCGCTCTGGATAGGCATGTGGACGGTCCTGTAGAAGACGTCATCCCACGTGGCCAGGACGTCGGCCAACTCGTCTATGAACCGATGAGCATGACCGGGGTTGAACATGCCGACCCTCACGCGGACGTTCTCGCCCTCGCAGAGGCTAGCCACATCCTCCAACAGCTCCACGAGGCTCGTCCCTATATCCAGCCCGTAGGTGGCGGTGTCCTGGGACGTCAAAACGATCTCGAGGACCCCACGCCGTAGGGCTCCCTCGACCCTGCGGAGTATCTTATCGGGCGGGAAACTCGAGAGGTCGCCTCTGGCCAGCTTCACCGCGCAGTAGGCGCACCTGTTGGGGCATCCCTCGGAGATCGTCACGACGACTGACCTACCGGACTCAACCCGGGGGGCGTCCGCCTTCCAGGTCGGATCCCGATCCAACCCTATGAACTCGGCCTTCTCCCCCTTGAGGGCGGCTTCTACGGCCTCCGGGAGGCGATCCAGGTGTCGGGGTCCCACCATCGGTACGTCGGGCCTGATCTTACGGACCCTATCCGGGTAGGCCTCCGGGAAGCATCCCGCGACGACGAGGGGGGTCTCGATGGATCTCATGAGGTTGACCATCTTGGCGTCGATCCTGTCCCTGACCACGCACGTCAGCAACACTATCACGTCGTAGCATCCGGAGTCGTCGGGTTCCTCCTCCACCGATACGTCGTGACCCGCCTCGCGGAGGATCCCAGCGGCGAGGGCGGCGTCGTCCCTGTTGGCGTTGCAACCGTAAGGGACCACCTGTACCTTGGCCACGTCACTCACCCCCTTCCTCCAGATCTGGAACCACGCCTTTCACCTCGAGCAGGTACGACACCATCGAGTTGTAGGCGAGCACCCTCAGTATCGTCGCGTCCAGTTCCCTGTACATAACGGTTAGAAGGATGGTTCCGAGGATCTTGGCCACGAGGGCCCCGGAGGCCAGCCCCACGGGGAGGAGGTACGGGTTCCCCGTGATCCAGTCGATCCCCATGGCCGTGACGACGGGAATCCCCATGAGAGCGGCGGCCTCGGTTTCCCTCTTCAGACCGATCAGCTGTGAGTAGACGTAGATGAGACCGGCCCCTATCACTCCCACCACGGAGTAAGTGCACAGGATGTAGTCGTAGATACTCCAGTACCCCACGGCACAGGCATGGAGGGCCACGGCGTCCCCGGCCACGGTTAGGAGGAATACGAACATCGAGCATACTTCGCACCTAGAGAGCATGTACGCCACCATGTACGCCACCATGGATACGAAGAGATGATGGTCCAGGTAACCGAGCTCCAAGGATACGATCACGTTAGCCATCACGGCCGCCGTCGAGCCCGCGAGGGCCATGTTGGAGTGAAATCCCCTCATCACCCGAGGCACCACGGTATTCAATTCCGTGCGGGTGACCTCGTACGCGTCGGACAGAAGCCTTCCAGGACCGTACCAGAACGCGTTTCCCGCCAGTACACCTCCTATTAACGGGAATGAACCGACGAACGCATATCTTAGCAACGTGAGGGAGTCCATACCTAAAGACGCCAACCATTCTAATTTGTCAGCGAATAAAAACAAGTAGTATAACGTAGATGCTACCATTAAAGACAATGAATCAAAAGTGAAGCAAATAGTTACTCTTAAATGTCTTATCGTGGAATAACCCGTACCTCCAACGGGTTTGTACAAAAATAGGTAATATAGTAATAACTCTGAAATCACTGCGGCGGTAGTTGATATTAAAAGGGATATCGTTAAGCTTTCCTTAAATAATCTATGAAGTACGAATGTTGGTAATACCAAGATTATCCAAGGTAATGTCATTCCTACTACATATTTTGTAGGTTTTTCTACAGCTAACGCGTAGAATGCCGTGGACATTGAGTAGAATGTGGCTGTTAAATATTGTAAAGCCAAGTGATGATAAGTTGATTTGCACCCTAAAGACGACATTAAATACTCCGTTAGGGGGACTAATGCGGTTGAAAACGTCGTAGGAACGATGATGCCGAGGATTAAGGCGGCGCTGGCGACCCTTCTGTCCTTCAGAACCTCGTTGTCGGCCGCGGCCCTCGCGACCACCGGTTGTCCCGGTGCAGACGCTATCACTCCCATCGCGGTGGCCACTTCAAGCTCTAGTACCTCGCGTCCCGACTCCCCGGTCATGATCAGGAGTGCGAGCAGCAGTACGGCTATCAAGGGTGTCAACGATATGGATGTTCTAAATATAGATGATTTAATTTTTCTTTTCTTTTTAGATAGCGTCTTTATGGCTTCGGATAACGAAAAAGATATCGCGCCCACGCCTACCCTCGAGCGATCTGCTTGTACTTCTCTAAGTAACCTCTGCAGCTTCTTTTCAAATCATATTTTTCCGATTCCTTAAACGACTCCCTGGCCATCTGCTCCGCCTTCTCCGCGCTCTCTATGACGTCTAGGTACGCCTTGGCGGCGTCCTCGGGGTTCTCGGGCTCGAACACCCTCCCTATCCTCTCGTTCACGACGTAGGGAACGGCTCCGACGGACGACGCCACCACGGGGCATCCGGCGCTCATGGCCTCGAGGAGGGATAGGGGGAGTCCTTCCGACCTGCTGGTGAGGGTGAACACGTGAAACCTGTGGAGCCAGTCCGTTACCTCGTCCGGGGCGCACGGACCGTGGAGGTGGAACCTCCCCTCGAGACCCAGGTCCTTGATGAGCCGTTCGCATTCCTCCCTGTACTCCTCGTCGTCGAAGGGTCCCACCACGTGGAACACGACGTCATCCCTCTCCTCGATCACCTTGCCCGCGGCCTCGATCATGACGTCGGTTCCCTTGATGTACTCGACCCTGGCTATGGTGCCGATCTCCCACGGGTTAGGGCTCGCGTATTTCTCGGAGAAGAACGAATCGGGATCCTCCGGGGCGTACTTCTCACGCTGGACCCCCGAGTATATCACGTCGACTTTGTCCTTCGGGGCGCCTAGTTCTATCGAGAGCTCGGCGTGGTAATCGGATATCGACACTATCTCGTCGCAGTGCTCGTACGTGGTGAAGAGCATCGACCTGAACACGTTCTCGTAGAGTTCCTTCACGTCCGGGTCCATGCTCGAGAGCCTACCGTCGAGCTCCCTCAGGAGGATCCCATGCTCGGTTACCATGAACGGTATTCCTCTCGCCACCTTGGTCACGGAGGATATGAAACCCGACACGCCGGAGTCCTGGGGGTGAAGGACGTCCGATTCGGGTATCTCCCTGGCACCGGAGGCCGCGTTTATCACGAAGGAGGCGGTGGTGGCCACCGCCCAGAACACGTCGGCGAGCGGGGTGTCGGGTCTTTCCCTGTGGAGTTCCCTCACCAGCTCTATGACGCGTTTTCCAGGGAAGACTTCCCCCGGTGCTAGTTTGGATACCTCCCAGATTTCCTTCAGTTCACGTTCTTCGAGCGGTTCTCCTTCGAGGAGCATCTTCTCGAGTACGTCCACGGCTTTCGAACCGGTTCTTAGCCCCGTGAGTTTCGTTTGGTACTTCAGCTTTGCCAGGATCCTCCTGACGGCCGAGGGAGAGGGTACCACGGATTTCAGTATGACCCGTTTGACGTTCTCGGGTAGATCCACCACCGGCTCGTGTTTGCCGGGCGGTGTCAGGCACAGGATGTTGAAGTCGACGCACGATAGCGTTTCTATGAGCCTTTGAACCCAGATCGTGACGCCTCCAAGAACTATCGGGTAGGTTCCCTCCGTGACTATGGTAACCTTAAGCTCTCCACTCATGATCTGATCTCCACCGGGCTCGCGTCCCGGGGGCAGTCCTCGGGTCTTATCACGAGTCTCACCCTGAGGGTTTCCCCGTCGGGTCCTACGGCCGGCCATTGGAGGCCGGGTATCACGTCCTTGGGGACTTCCACGTCCTCGGGCCCGGGCGGGATCTCGTCCACCCTTACGGGCTCCACTCCCTCTTCGAGTAGCAATTCAACCCCTTGCCGGGTGGGCACGGGGAGGCCGGATGTCGGGACTATGACCATGATCTCCTTACCGTCGATCCTCACCCGCTGCCCGTCGAACCTCGTCCGTCCGTCGCGGAACGGATCGACACCGTAGATGAACATCGAGACGGCGGAGGGGACGTGGTCGCGTGTGGGGTTTCTGCCGTGCCCCACGGTCTCCTCCAGGGTTTTCCTCAGCCTGTCGAGGGCGCGACGGGAGGCGGGGTGTTCACCGGGTTCCACCGTACGTTCCACCTCGTAGCCCCTATCCTTGAGTTCTTCCGCGACGAGGTCGTATCCGTCCGGTAGGTGCGCTACCACGGGGACGTCCCAGGGGTATATCTCCTCGAAAACGTCGGCAGATCTCTCCACCTCCTCGGTCGTCCAGTGTCCGGTGACCCTGACGTCGTAATGGGCCGCCGGGAACACCCTTTCGAGGGCCCTCGGCACCAGGCCCAGGGGGCTCGTGACCGAGGCTTCGTCTATCGGAAACCGTTTGGTTATCCGGATCACCCGTCGGTGGGTGGGGGAGGCGGAGTAGGGTTTTCTGGCGGAGCAGGGGAGCAGGAGTACGGCCTCGACGTTCTCGGGGGGCTCGTACCTGACGACTCTCTCCAGCCACCACGTCACCTCGGGCCTGTCAAAGGAGAGGTCCGTGGAACACAGGACGGTGGAGTCCTTGGACACGTTGACGTGTTCGGAGTTGACGCCTTTCACGTCGGATATCTTCAGGACCTCGGCCATCCTGGGATCTCGCACCGCGACCGATTCTACGAGGGTTCTGAGCGTGCCCTTTCTCACCGCTTCTCTCAGCCTCTCCAGGCAGAATTGTAGCTGGACCCAGTTCTCCCTGAGCAGGTCCACCGGATCGTCCGTTTCTACGGGTTCGGTGGTGAAGTCGTCGAGCAGTAGCCGACTCGAGAGGGTCAGACGTAGGACCAGGCCGGCGTCGAACAGGTCGAAGCCCAGGTAGTACAGGAGTGGGATCCAGGATGGATCCGGCACCGACACGGCCCTTATGGAGTTCCTGCGCCTTAGGCGGTTGACGAATTCCGAGAAATCCCGCGGGTCCGGTACGCGTTCCAGCCTGTAGAACTCGATCCCGTCGGCCACCAGCGCGTTCTCCTCCGCCTCGTCCGGAAGGTCCAGGTCTAGGGGTAAGGAGTGGGTCTCGGCCAGCTCCAACAGTTCCTCGACGAGTTCTTCGGTCCCTTCGAGGACGTGGGGTAGTTTTCGGACGTGTGTAGGGTCGTGAAAGGGGGCGGGGGTCCTGAGATGGCCTATCTCGATGACCCGAGCGCAGTCGCACTTCAGTACCCTCAGGACCCCAGCACCTCCCGGACGCGCTCGTCTATCTTCTCGAGGTCCTCGAGCGTCTTTTCCGCGGCCTCGCGGGCCAAGCGTGGGGCCACGCCGAGGTACTTCTCGGGGTCCAATACCTCTTCGAGTTCATCCTCGTCGAACATCGAGGATACCTCCTCGTCCTCCAGCGCGACCTCGAGAAGCGATTTGTCCTCCTCGTAGGCCTTCATGGCGAGTCGTCTGACCTTCTCGTGGGCCTCCTGCCTGCCCATCCCCTTCTTCACGAGCTCTACCATGAGGGCCTCGGCCATGTTGAGCCCCTTGGTAAGGTGAAGGTTCTCACGCATCCTGTCCTCGTCGACCACGAGGTTTCTCACGTTGTAGGTCGTGAGCTTGATCATCTCGTCGAGTAGCAGCAGATCCTCCGGGATCCAGACCCTCTCGCTCGCGGAGTTGGTCAGGTCTCTCTCGTGCTCCAGCGGTACGTTCTCGAGGGCGACTTGCACGTTGGATCTGAGCACCCTGGCCAGGCTGCATACTCGTTCGGATCGTATCGGGTTCCGCTTGTGGGGCATGGTGGAGGAGCCTACCTGTTTCTCCGGGTCGAACGGTTCCATGACCTCGGCGATTTCCGTCCTCTGGAGGTTCCTGATCTCCTTCCCTATCTTGTCTAGGGTGGACGCGACGAGGCCTATCCACGCCGCCAGCTCCGCGTGTCTGTCCCTCTGCACGACCTGGTTGGACACCTCGACGGGCCTTAAGTCTAGTATCTCCATGACTCGTTCCTGTATCTCGGGACCTTTCTCTCCCCATGCGGCCATCGTCCCGACGGCTCCCGTCATCTGGCCGACGATGACCCTGGGTAGGGCGTCGGCGAGCCTTTCGAGGTGCCTGGTTACCTCCCGGGCCCAGATCGCGAACTTCATGCCAAGGGTCGTGGGGACGGCGTGCTGACCGTGGGTTCTCCCTACGATGGGGGTTTCGGCGTACTTCTCCGCCTTCTCGGCCAGGGCGAGTGCGAGTTCCCTCAGACGCCGATGTATGTGAGATAGGGCCTCCCTCAGGACCAGGGCTTGGGCGGTGTCGATGACGTCGTTGCTGGTGGCCCCTAGGTGGATGTAGTCGCCGCCCTTCGGGCATCTTTCGGCCAGGGCCTTAACGACGGCCATCACGTCGTGCTTGATCTCGGCCTCTATCTCCTTGGCCCTTTCCACGAACTTCCTCAGTTCCTCCGGGTCGGATGTTATCCTCTTCACTTCCCTCTCGACCTCGTCGGCGGCTTCCTCGGGTACGAAATCGAAGGCCTCGGAGAGGGCTCGGACGAGGGCGGCCTCGACCTCGAGCATTTTGGCGATCTTGTTCTCCTCGGACAGCATCTCCCTGAGCTCGTCCGATCCGTACCTGGATTCGATGGGGTGGACGGCCAAGGGGAGGACCCCCTCAAGGCGGGACGGCTCTCCGCATCCCGACGGGTGACGGCAACCTACCCTTTCATCATCGGGGAGGGGTTCCCTCCCCGCCTCACCTGATCGTGGAGGTTTTCTGCGCGTGCACCCTCTCGAACCCTAAGCTTTTCGCGTAACGCTCGAGTTCCACCATCTCCTCGTACCTAGGCGGGGACATGTCCATCCTCCTGAACTCGGGTCGGTAATCCAGGAAGCACACCTGCACTTCCTCGCCCAGCCTCGAGTGGATCCAGTCCACCAGCCGTTTGATCTCCTCCATGGTGGTGAGCTCGGGGTTGTACGGGATGCCCACGCCCAGGAACACGTCCTCGTGCTCGTTCGCTATGTACTCGAGGATCGATAGTACGTTGGAGAGCAGGCGTTCCGCCTCGTCCTCGTCGACGCCGGCCACCCTCGCGAAGGTTTCCGGTGTGAAACCCTTGACGTCGATTCCTATGTCCGTCATGCCGGCTTCCACGAGTTCGTCCACGTACTCGGGGGTCAGGTAGGTCCCGTTCGTGTCCACGTGGATCCTGAGGTCGGGCCCGCCGAGCCGCCGGCAGTTCTCGACGAAGGGTATCAGGAAGTCGGGGTTCAGCGTCGGTTCCCCGCCCGATATCGCGACCCTGTTCACCCCGTACTCCCGCGCGGTTCCCACGAGGAGCTTGGCCGCCTCCTCGGGTCTCAGAACGGCCCCGGTCGCGGCTCCGAAGGCTATCGAGTGGTTTTGACACTGTGGGCATCGAAGGTTGCAACCGTGGGCGAAGCACGCGGCCTCCACGTAGCCGGGTTTGTCCTTGAGTTCTATCGGTGTTCCCACGCCTCCGACGGGGTGGGGTTGGAAGCCGCTGAGGACGCGCCTGGCCCTGTCCACGTCCTCGGTCTCGATCTCGGTCCCCTCTTCGAGGCCCGTGTTGCACGCGGGTCGGATCCTACCGTCGACTTCGACGGCGCAGGCGTAGCAGCCCCCCACCCCACACGGGGCCTCGATATCGATCCCGGCCTCTTGGAGGGCGCCTTCCACCCACCTGGCTTCGACCTCGAGGGTTTCCCCGTCGATCGTCACTTCGATCGGTTCCGCTTTCACCTCCTCGAGGCGTCTGGCCTCCCTCGGGCAGGCGGGTACGCAGGCGCCGCACCCAACACACCTTTCAAGGTCCCACCTCGGGTCCCCGGCCGGGCATTCCACGACGGTGGAGCAGTACCCACATCCCGTGCAGTCGTCGGTGATCACGATCCTCCTCGCGGGCATCCGTCTCCCCCTCGGGGGTGGGGTCCCTGCACGTTCCCCTCCACGCGATCGAGAGGTCCGTCGAGCATTACCTCCTTCTCGTGGCCAAGGTCACGCCCCTCGTGTACCTGGGCTTCTTCGTGGCCTCCTTGATGATAATCAAGAGGGTTCACAGGCGTCTCGGGGAGTTGTTGGGACCCGGGCTCGCTAGGTTCGGGTTGACGCCGGAGGCGGCGGCGGCCTTGGCGGCTTCCTTCGCCAGTCCCAGCGCCGGTTATCCTATCCTGGCCGAGTTCAGGGAGAGGGGCGTGTTGGACGACGTCGATGTGATACTCCTCGTGGTGGCGACGACGTTCCCGACCGTCTTGGGTGAGACGTTCATCAAGGGTCCGTTCTTCGCCGCGTTGGCGATCCTGGGGCCCGAGGTCGGTCTCGCGTACATGGGGGCCCTTTACCTGGCCTCCCTGGCCCAAACGGTGCCCGCCTTGTTGGCCTTCGGTTGGAGGTCGGGGCGTAAGAGGGTGGAGGATCCCGCGCTCGAATTGGGTCTCGCCGAGGACGAGGAGGTGCCTCCGACGGGGGAGGCCGTGAGGGTCGCGTTGAGGAGGGCGCTGAGACGCACGGCGAGGGTCGTTCCCAGGATGATAGCGATAGGAGTCCCGTTGGTGGTGTTCGCGGAGGTCGTTAGGTCGATGCTTCACGGGGCGACGGGCCCGCTTCTGGCGATAACCTTGGCGAACTTGAGTCATTACACCGTGGGGTACGCGACGGCCGCGGAGTTCATGCGGAGGGGGATCCTGACGCCGTGTCAGACCGTGGCCGCGTTGCTCGTGGCGGGCTGTGCCAACGTCGTGATGATATTCACCAAGGCGTCGTTGGCTAACTACGTGTCCATATTCGGGGCGAGGTTGGGTGTGAAGGTGTGGGCGGTGAACTTCGCGGCGAGTGTCGTGAGCAGGTTGGCGTTGGCGGCGGTGATATGGTGGGGGTTGTGCTGACGTCGGAAGGAAATGATTTTTAAGACGTGGTCCGGGCGGTCCGTGCGATCCATCGACGGACACGGACGTACCGGTGGAACACCGGGTGATTAGGGGGTATACCGCGGATGGCTGAGGAGAACGTGATCTACGTGGGCAACAAGCCGGTAACCAACTACGTCCTGGCCGTTATGACGCAGTTCAGCCAGGGCGCGGACGAGGTTACCCTAGTCGCCAGGGGTAGGGCCATCAGCAGGGCCGTGGACGTGGCCGAGTTCATCAGGAACAACGTGATGCCCGAGGTGGAGGTCAAGGACATCCAGATAGGCACCGAGGAGATCGAGACCGAGGAAGGCGACACCATCAGCGTGTCCACCATCTCCATAACCCTGGCGAAGCCCTCCGAGTGACGCCGGCGACCCCGTTCGGCTTTTTCCCCACGTCCCCCACGTCTTCCAAGGGTGTTTGTCTCTTGTCGATTCCGACCGTCCGGGAGGTGATGAGCGAGAAACCCGTCACCGTCGACCAGGATCAATCCCTCAAGATGGCCCTCAAGATAATGCGACGCAAGAAGGTGAACAGGCTCCCGGTCACCGAGAAGGTGGAGGAGGGCAGGAAGGAACTCGTCGGCATGCTCACGATCCTCGACGCCGCACTCGCCGTGGCGGACGCGAGGTTCGGGGACAGACCCCCGTCCAAGATCAAGGTGAAGGAGGTCATGTCCTCCCCCGTCATCACCGTGGGTCCCGACGCCGACGTCCTCGACGTGGCCCACACGATGCTCGCTCACGGGATATCCGGCCTTCCCGTGCTCGAGGAAGGTAGGATGATCGGGATAGTCACCAAGACGGACCTGATTCAACTCCTCGAGAACGACGATTACGTGGCCCTCCACATGACCAAGAACCCCATCACCGTGGCGGCGGGCTCGTCCCTGTTGCACGCGAGGAGGCTCATGTTCGAAGAGGGCGCCAAGATATTGCCCGTCGTCGAGAGGGAGACCCTGGTCGGCGTCCTCACGGACCGCGAACTCGCCCTCGAGCTGGCCAAGCTGAGGGAGAAGGCGCCCCGGGGCAAGTTCAAGTCCACGATAAAGAGGCTAACCGTGGACGACGTGATCAGGAGGACACCCTACTACGTCCACACGGATTACGGCCTCCAGGACGTGGTGGAACTCATCCTCAGGAAGCACGTCCCGGGCACACCCGTCACGGACTACAGGGACCGCGTGGTAGGGGTGATCACGAAGACCGATCTGACGAGGGTACTTGTGGAGGAGCTCGAAGCCAAGGCGGGCTAGACCACGGATGACCTCCGTCGGTATCGATATCGGAGGTACCTTCACCGACATGGTCGTGTGGGACGGGAAACGGCTCCGTGTGAAGAAAGTCCCCTCGACGCCCAAGGAACCTCAGAAGGGGTTCGCGAAGGCCCTCGAGCACGCGCCCGAGCCCGACGAGGTCCTCCACGCCACCACGATAGGGACCAACGCCTTCCTGGGCCAGAAGGGCCTCGAACTCCCCAAGATGGCCCTCGTGACCACGCTCGGCTTCCGAGACGCCATCGAGATAGGTAGACAGGTCAGGCCCGAAGCCTACACCCTCGAGCCCGAACGTCCCGAACCCCTGGTCCCTAGGCACTTGAGGTTCGAGATCCGTGAGAGGACGTCCCCGGACGGGGAGATCGTGGTCGAACCCGAAGAACCCGAGGTCTTGAGGGTGGCCGATCGGATCGGGGAGATGAGGCCGGACGTGGTCGTGGTCTCTTTCCTACACTCGTACGTTAACCCTGAAAACGAGAGGAAGGTTGCGGCCATCCTGCGCAGGGAGCTCCCGGGCGTCAAAGTGTTCGCGTCCCACGAGTTCTGCCCCGAGTACAGGGAGTACGAGAGGACCAGCACGGCCCTCGTCAACGCGGCCCTCTACCCGTTGGTCTCGGAGTACGTGTCCGAGACCGAGAGGATCGTCGAGGAAAAGGGGGCGTCCCGCTACTTCCTGATGAAGTCCGACGGTTACACGGCCCCTGCCAAACGCGTGCTGGCGAAACCGGCGCAGCTGATAGAATCCGGCCCGGCGGCGGGCGTCGTGGCCTCGAGGCACGTGGGCGAGCTATTGGGGATCGACAACGTCATCTCCTTCGACATGGGGGGTACCACGGCCAAGGCGGGGACGGTGGTTGAGGGCAGGTACGAGGTGACGAAGGAGTACGAGGTTGGGGGCGAGACGCACAGGGGTAGGAGGGTCAGGGGTTCCGGTTACCCCGTCCTGCACCGGTTCATCGATCTGGTCGAGTGCAGCGCCGGCGGCGGGACCATCGTGGGAGTGGACGAAGCCGGGGCCCTGAGGGTAGGGCCCGAGAGCGCCGGTGCCGATCCCGGACCCGCGTGCTACGGGAAGGGTGGGGAGGACCCGACGATAACCGATGCCAACGTGATCCTTGGCAGGCTGAACCCGCGGGCGCTCCTGGGCGGTGACATGCCGATAGACGCGAAGGCCGCTCAGAAGGCCATGGCCCGCGTCGCGAGGCGACTCGACACCACGCCCGAGAGGTTAGCCCTCGCCGCCGTGGAGGCCGTGGTCCAGGAGATGGCCAGGATAGTGAGGATAGCCACCGTCGAGAAGGGATACGACCCGAGGAGGTTCACCATGGTGGCGTTCGGTGGCGCCGGTCCCCTCCACGCCCCGCTGGTCGCCGAGAAGATAGGTATCGATAGGGTGGTGGTACCGCCCCACCCGGGCGTGTTCTCCGCGTACGGTCTGTTGGTGGCCGATGCCGCCGCGGAGGCCGTGAACCCGGTGATGAAGGCGGCGTCCGAGGTCGACGGAGCGACGCTTTCCACGCTCATCGAGGAGGCGATGAGGAGGGCGACGAGGGAGCTGGGGATGGAGCCCGATCACCTCGAGGTGACCGCCGAGGTACGGTACAAGGGGCAGGCTTACGAGCTGGACGTGCCTCTGGATCCCGAGGACCCGGACCCGGCGTCCCTGGAGGAGGCTTTCCACGCCAGGCACGAGGAGGTGTACGGCTTCACGACGGACGAACCCGTTGAAATCGTAAACATAAGAGTTTTAGCTATATCGACCAGGGAGGCGCCACGGTTCCCCAGGCCACCCGAGGGTGGGGAGCGCGACCCGGACAGGGCGTTGGTGGAGGAGAGGTCGGTCGTTTTCGAGGACGGTGTCGAAGATACCCCCGTGTACGATAGGGGCTCCATGGGCGTGGGAGACGTCGTGAAGGGTCCCGCCATCGTCGAGGAGTACGATTCAACGACGCTGGTGCCTCCGGGGTGGAGGCTGGAGGTTCACGAGACCGGGTGCCTCGTGCTGGAACGGCACGGGGGGTAACGATTAAAAGCACCCCTTTCCGGGCGACCGATGGGGAAGCCGCGGCAGCCTAGCCTGGCGGGGCGCGGGACTGCAGATCCCGTTACCCGGGTTCAAATCCCGGCCGCGGCTCCAAACCGGGGATCGTTACGAGATTCATAACGATACCTCCGGGGTCTCACCCCACGAGCTCCTTAGCGGACTCGATGATCTCCCTCGCCCTCTTCTCCCCGATCCCCTCGACCCTCGCCAACTCGGAGGGGCTCGCCGAAGCCAGATCCTCCGGCCTCTCGTAGCCCTCCCTGTACAACCTCTCCGCCAACTTCCTACCGACGCCCCTCACCCTCGTCAACGGCACCAAGTGCTCCGGAACCCCATGCTCCAACCTCTCGGGCAACCATGGATCGACGTCCACACCCACCACGGACCCGATCCTCGAAGCGGCCCAAGCCAACCAGGCCGCGTCCCTGGTCGCCGCCAACACGTCCCCAGGAAACGTCCCGTAAGACCTCACCAGATCGTCGAGATCCCTGCCCTCGATCCACTCCAACAACAGCGACGCCCACGCCTCCCTCTTCTCCACCTCGAACGCGTCGAACTCCACACCGAACCCCTCGAACGCCACCTCCAACGCCTCCTCCACCGGAAGATCCACGGAGCCCGACACGCCACCGCCCGACATGAAGCCGTCCAACGTGGTCTGCCCACCCGACCGCGGGTTACCCTCTATCCTGGGCGCCGTGAAGTCCGGCGAGAACGCGACACCCGTGACCACGGCCTCAGGATCCCCACCCGTCCTCTCCAGGAAGAGCCTCAGGAAATGACCCGTGTCGGGCGTCACGTAGGTCCAAGCCACCACCTTCCCAAGCCTCGTCGCCGAGACCGTCGACCCGTACCTCTCCAACATCCCCCAGCCCTCGAGGACGTTCAGAGAGCCCTCCAACGCGTCCGACCCCAACCCACCCGACGACCTGGCCAAGGTCTCCTCGAATATCCCCTCCAAATCCCCCACGGACCCAGCGACGCCCGTAGCCACGAAACCGAGGAGCATCCTCCTCAGGGCGGGGCCGGACGTGAGCGCGCTCCTCACCGGGGCCGGCGGTGAGTGAAGGAAATCCCAAGCCACGTCCTCGGAACCGGGCGACGCCACCACGTGCACGAAACCCACGTCGTCGAAACCCGGCCTACCCGCCCTCCCCGCCATCTGCTGGAACTCGTTGCGATCCGGCTTGAACTCGCCCCCTATCCGCACCCCGAAGTCCTGGATTATCACGTGCCTCGCCGGCAGGTTCACACCGGCCGCCAACGTGGGGGTCGCGAACACGACGCCTATCTCGCCCTCCCTGAACGCGTCCTCGACCAGGGCCCTGTGCTCCGGGTGAAGACCCGCGTGATGGAACCCCACACCCTTGGCCACGGCCTCCGCCAGCCTCCTAGCCGTCTCGTCCCTGGAAACCTCCAAGACATCCCTCGCCAACTCCCTCGACCCGAAACCCTCCCTCAGGGACCTGGCCAACTCCAACGCCTCCTCCTCGACCCTGCGCCTCGAGTAGACGAACACCAGCGTACCCTCGCCCCGCCGTAGGTTCTCCCGGGCCAACTCCAGGGCCACCGAGGCCCTATCTGAGGGCGAACCGCTCCTCGCCACGTGGACCCGGCCCTTCAACTCGACCGGTCTCCAATCACTCACCACTGCCCTCGCGTCCAACCATTCCGCCAGCTCCTCAGGGTTCCCCACCGTGGCCGACAACGCCAGGACGCCGGGATCACCGGAAGCCTTGACCGCCGCCACCAGGGACTCGTAGGTCGGACCCCTGGACGGATCCCCGACGAGATGCACCTCGTCCAACACGATGGTGTCGACCTTTGAGGCCAGGGTCGGATCGTGTCTGAGGCTCGCGTCCAGCTTCTCGGCCGTCGTCACCGTCACGCCCACGGGGAGACCCCGCAGGGGCTCCCGAACGTCCCCCGTGGCCACGGTCACCCTCGCGCCCTCGGGACCCCCTTCCTCCGACGCGAACGCCACGGCTTCCCTCACATCCTCCGACTTCTCACGGGCCAACGCCCTGTACGGCACCACGTAGACTATCCTCTCGGCGTCACCCTCGACGAGGTCCCTCACGATCCTCATCTCGGCTATCAGCGTCTTACCGGAGGCTGTGGGCGACGCCACCAGTACGTTCTCTCCCTCGAGGAGGCCCGCTTCCACGGCCTCGCGTTGAGGGGGGAAGAGGCGGGAGATCCCCCGCCGCTCCAGGTAACGCCTCACGTACCCCGGTAGTTCCACGATCACCTCCTCCTACGCCTCTCTATCTCCGCGAGCCACCTGTGGGCCTTCTCGTGCGACAGGTAATCGGGCATGGTCTCCACGGCCACGGTCCTGACCTCGTCCCAGTCGTCGTCCAGACCCTGCTCTTCCAGGACCTCGCCCAGTATCTTCACGGCCATCTCGGCGGGGGACCTACCCGCGTCCAGGGCCAGCTTCGCGAGACCGTAGGCGACCCTCGGGGGCAGGTTCACCTTCAACGGCACCGTCCTCCTGACCAACGTCATCACCCCGGGGATGCGCGGACCCCGGGTTCGTAACCGTTACCCTTCCGTTCGGATAAGACAGGTAAGAACCCCTCAGAGGAACCTGGAGAACCCACCTCCACCGGTCCCCTCGCCGGCTCCACCGCCTCCCCCGGCCTCGAGCCTCCTTATCTCCAGCCTCCTCCTGACCTCCTCGGGGGACACCGGTTCCCCGTCCACGTAGGCCACACCGGCCCTCGCGTCGTTCACCACCGAGTCCAACTTGGTCGGGAACCTCCGCGCCAACTCGACGGCCCGGGAGAGCGGCGCCTCGTCCTCGGGGTTCGGGTTCGACACCAGGACGATCCTCGAATCGCCGAAGTACTTGCCCTCGCTCAACCAGTCGTACCTATCACCGGCCTCGTGAGCGTGAGGCTCGCCCACCGCCGGACCCACGATCACCAACGTCGCCGGCGCGTTCTCCACCACGCACCTGGCCACGGCCAACCCGGTCGCCCCGAGCAGACCGAACACCACCACCGGCGCGTGACCCGAATCCACGACCTCCGAGACCCTCCCCAGGACGTTCTCCAAGCCGCCCTCGGACAACCTCACGTAGGCGGCCCCGTAATCCCTGTGGGCCCCCGTATCGCTACCGACGTCGACCGGGACCCTCTCGACGCCCTCCGGCGCGTAGGCCACGTCCATCGGGCTACCCACGCACACGACGGTCTCGTCGGGACCCACGGAACCCAGTTTCGAGGCGGCCCTGCAGCCGCAACCCCCGGCGAGCACCATGAGCCTCATCGTCGCGGAACACCCCGACCCGCCCGCCGGCCGTCCCCCCGTATGAAGGGGTTTCGGGCCCGGGAAAGAAGAAACAGCTAACTGTTTCGCCTTCTACCACGACTTCTCCTCAGCGCCCCCCCCCCGCCGCCCGGAGGTGCTTCAACACCTCCAACGGGTCGAACCAACCCGGACGAACCGGGGACCTCAACAGACCCTCAACCTCCCTCTTCCTCTCCTCCGACCAACCCGGCTTCGCCAGCAGAAGCAGCGCCTCCACGGCGTCGTCCAGGGACTCCGGCCAGCCACCGAGCAACTCGAAGACCTTCGTCACCCAGTCCCTGGCGTCCCCCTTCAGGAACGGCTCCACCAGCTCCTTCGGCACCCTGCCTATGTGGATCTCCCTATCGCCCCAACGCGCCCTCAGGTACGTGTACTCGTACCTCCGATCCCCCTTACCCACGACCACGTTCCTGTAGCCGACGGCGGGCTCCCTACCGAGGAGAGCGCTCACCGCGAGCACCCTCGCGACCCTCCAGCAGAGATCACCCACGAGGAGAGGTTCCAAACGGCCCACCCCGCGCCCGGGTTTCGAAGACAGTCGAACCACTGGCAAACGTATGAAACCACCGGTGGGGAAACCCGCGGTTCGTAAGGTGAAGAGGGGAAACATGGTGAGACTACGACTCGAACGCGTGGCACCGCCCAAGGTACCCGTCGACGTGGAACTACCGACGACGGTCGCCTTCGCCCTGGCGATCGCTTCCACGGACACCGACTCCACGCCCACGGGCCTGCTCCTCGAGACGGTATCCCCCGCCGTACTCCCGTTCCTCGACGACTGGATCGAGAGATCCGGGTTCCCGAGGGGTAGCGTCCTAAGGGTCGCCGAACGCCTCAAACCCGAGGGCCTCGACGCCGGGACCGCGCGCGATTGGGTGGACGCGGTGGCTAGGGCGCTGAAGGGAGGGAAGAGTGAGCCCCCGAGGGTGATCTCCACCGTCGATCCGGCGGGTCTCGTGAGTACGCTGGAGGGTGTGGGTGTCCGCGCCTTCGAGTTGGACGGTCCCTTCCAGGTGATCGCCGGGTCGGGTGGAGAATCCGCGCTGTTCCGTCTGGTGGGGCGGACCTTGGACGCCGTCGTCGTGCGTGAGGGGAGGAGGGTGGCCTCGGAGCTGGGGGCTAGGGGTTACCTCGTCCCTTCGGGCGATCTGGAGGATCCCGTGTCGGGTCCCGTGGCGGTTCCGTTGGACAGGGTCGACGTGCCGGGGCCCGGGGAGTGGTTGTTGCCCGGGTCCGATCTGGCGAGGGTGGGGGTGGGTCTGAGTGAGTTGTTTTCGGGGTTTTGAGATGGAGAAAGTTTAATATAGACCCCTTGTTCTAGGGCGCGTGGAAGCGGAGGGATGACCCCGGGAGCATCCCCGGGTCCCGAAAAGGGACCCGGGCCTCCCGGGGGAGGCAAGCCCACCGGGCCGGTCCCGGCGGGGGCGTACCGGCCCCGCCGGGTCGGCTAAGCCGTCGGGTGGATGCCTCGGCTCGGGCGCCGAAGAAGGCCGTGGCAAGCTGCGATAAGCCCGGGCGAGGCGCATGCAGCCGTGGAACCCGGGATCGCCGAATGGGACCTCCCGCCGGGGCCGAAAGGCCCCGGCACTCCGGGGGGAAACCCGGGGCTTCGTGCCCCGGGGAGTACCCCCGGAGGGGGAACCCGCCGAACTGAAACATCTTAGTAGGCGGAGGAAAAGAAAGCAACAGCGATGCCGTGAGTAGGGGCGACCGAAAACGGCAGAGGGCAAACTGAACACCCGCCCGAAAGGGCGGGTGGATGTGGTGTTGCAGGCCCGGGCCGCTCATGCGGCCGTCTCCCCCGGAACGGCCGAAGTCCGCTGGAACGCGGCGCCGGAGAGGGTGACAGCCCCGTAGGCCGCCGGGGGACGGCCGCTGGCCCGGGCCTGAGTACCGTCGGTTGGATATCCGGCGGGAATCTGGGGGACATCGGCCCCCAACCCTAAATACGTCCCGAGTCCGATAGCGCACTAGTACCGTGAGGGAAAGGTGAAAAGAACCCCGGAAGGGGAGTGAAAAGAGCCTGAAACCCGACGGCGATAGTGTGCCGGGGCCCGAAAGGAATGACGCCCCCCGAAGGAAACCCCGGCGACGGGGGAGTACGAGGGGGGCCGACCGGGGTCCCGGCGTTCGTTTTGAAACACGAGGCGGGGAGTCCGCGGCCGTGGCGAGTCTAAGGGGTTCACCCCCGAAGGCGTAGGGAAACCGACACGCCCGCAGCCCGGGCCTCGTGCCCGGGCGAGGGGCGGGGTCCTAATAGGGCCCGCAGCCACGGCCGCGGGACCCGAAACCGGCCGATCTAGCCCGGGGCAGGGTGAAGCGGCCCTAATGGGCCGTGGAGGCCCGCTAGGGGTGCTGTAGTGCAAAACGCTCCCGTGACCCCGGGCTAGGGGTGAAAGGCCAATCGAGGCCGGAGACAGCTGGTTCCCCCCGAAACGGCCCGCAGGTCGGCCCGGCCGGAGGTAGGTGGCGGGGTAGAGCACTGATTCCCCGGTTAGGGGCCGAGAGGCCCCGCCGGGGAGTCAAACTCCGAACCCGCCACCGCCGTAGAAGGCCGGAGTTGGGGCCGGCGGGTAAGCCGCCGGTCCGAGAGGGGAATAACCCAGACCGGGGTTAAGGCCCCAAAGTGCCGGCTAAGTGTTAAATAGAAAGGGTGTCCCCGGCCGAAGACAGCGGGGAGGTAGGCTTAGAAGCAGCCATCCTTTAAAGAGTGCGTAACAGCTCACCCGTCGAGGTCGGGGGCCCCTAAAATGGACGGGGCTGAAGCCGGCCGCCGAGACCCCGGGGCCGCGGGCCGATGGCCCGCGGGCCGGTAGGGGGGCGCCCCGGCGGCTCGGAAGCCGGGCCGTGAGGTCCGGTGGAGCCGTCGGGGACGAGAATCCCGCCGGTAGTAGCAGCAAAGCGGGGTGAGAATCCCCGCCGCCGGAGGGGCCAGGGTTCCTCGGCAATGTTCGTCAGCCGAGGGTAAGTCGGCCCTAAGGCCGGCGGTAACACCGACCGGCCGAAAGGGAAACAGGTTAATATTCCTGTACCGCGGGGGTACGCCCGGCAACGGGAAGCCCGGCGGCCGACGCCTCGGGGTAGGCCGGGCGGGGCTGTCGCCCCGTCCAACCGGTGAAGGCCGGGGAGTCCCGTAATGGGGAGAACCGGCCGAAGCCGGGAAGGGCCGCCCGTTAATGGGCGGTCCGGCCGATCCCCGGGGCCCGTGAAAAGGCCGCCGGGAAGGATCCCCCGCGACCGTACCGAGAACCGACACAGGTGCCCCTGGGTGAGAAGCCTAAGGCGCGGCGGGGTAACCCGGCCGAGGGAAATCGGCAAATTGGCCCCGTAACTTCGGGAGAAGGGGTGCCCGCGGCCCTGACCCCGAGGGTCGAACCTCGGGGGAGGGGCCGCGGGTCGCAGTGACTAGGGGGGGCCGACTGTTTAATAAAAACATAGGTCCCGGCGAGCCCGAAAGGGCTAGTACCGGGGCCGACGCCTGCCCAGTGCCGGTACGTGAAGCCCGGGTACAACCGGGTGAAGCGCCGGTAAACGGCGGGGGTAACTATAACCCTCTTAAGGTAGCGAAATGCCTTGCCGGTTAAGTACCGGCTTGCATGAATGGCGTAACGAGCTCCCCACTGTCCCCGGCCGGGACCCGGTGAACCCCCCATCCCCGTGCAGAGGCGGGGGACCCCCGGCGGGAAGCGAAGACCCCGTGGAGCTTTACCGCAGCCTGCCGCTGGGCTACGGCCGTGGGTGTACAGCGTAGGTGGGAGCCGTTACTGAGGGGCGGGCGCCAGCCCGTCCCCCAGGCGCCCATGGGACACCACCCTCCCACGGCCGTAGCCCTAACCCGGGCCGTGTAGGCCCGGGGACAGCGGTTGGTGGGCGGTTTGGCTGGGGCGGCACGCCCCCGAGAAGACATCGGGGGCGCCCAAAGGTCGGCTCAGGCGGGTCAGAAATCCGCCGTAGAGTGTAAGGGCAAAAGCCGGCCTGACTGGGTCCCGCACAATAAGGGACCCAGGCGGGAAACCGTGGCCTAGCGAACCCCGGTGCCCCCCCGGTGGGGGCCCGGGATGACAGAAAAGCTACCCCGGGGATAACAGGGTGGTCGCGGGCAAGAGCCCACATCGACCCCGCGGCTTGCTACCTCGATGTCGGCTCTCCCCATCCTGGCGGTGCAGCAGCCGCCAAGGGTGGGGTTGTTCGCCCATTAAAGGGGAACGTGAGCTGGGTTTAGACCGTCGTGAGACAGGTCGGTCGCTATCTGCCGGGGGTGTTGGCCGCCTGAGGGGAAGGACCGCCTAGTACGAGAGGAACGGCGGTCCGCGGTCTCTGGTGTACCGGCTGTCCGGCAGGGCACGCCGGGTAGCTACGCCGCAGCCGATAAGGGCTGAAAGCATCCAGGCCCGAAGCGGTCCCCGAAAATAGGCGGCCGTTGAGGCCTCGGGTAAAAGACCCGGTTGATGGGGCGGGGGTGTAAGGCCCGAGGGCCGTCACGGCCCGAGGGCCTGAGCCCACCGCTCCCAATCGGCCGAACGAGGACCCGGCGGGGCCGGGCCCATACCGCCGGGACCGGCCCGGGGGAGGGAAGGGAGGGATCCTCACGATGATGGCGTCCGTGACCCGGACGAACAGCCGGCTTCAAAGCCGGGCCCCGGAATCGTTACGAGGTTCGTTACTATATCGTTACGAGAACCATAACGATACGGTGCGAGACGTCAGCGCTCCGCGAGGGAGAGAGCCAACCTGAGGGCGCGCGAGTACCCTTCCGGTCTTTGGGACCTGGACGTGTCCACGAACACGACGCCCTCCTTCAACGCCCATAAACACGGGGCACCGTGACTGGGGAAGCCAGCCGCGAGCACCAGGCACCTAAAGGCGAGGTTCCCCGCTATACCGTCGTGGAAGAGGAGCACGTCGTGCGTTTTGAGGGCCTCTTCGACCAGTATCCCCACGTGATCCGCGTGGAGTCCCTCCCGTCGGAGGCGTTCCGCCACGTTTTCACCCTTCTCGAGGGTTTCATCCACCGTGGGGTGCCTGCCGACGTCCTCGAGCCTCCCGCCGGATAGGACCGCGATCCGCGGTTCCCCACCCGTCATCCTGGAGTGCGCCTCCGCCGCGAGGAGCCCTAGTTCGGTGAGTTCGTCGACGTCGTGGCCCTCGTCGATGGCGACGGGGGTCAGGAGCTTGAGGCCTTCTTCGGTCTCCAGCACGGTGGATCTTCCGGTGGCGGGTAGGTCGAGGGCTTCGGCCAGTTCCTTGACGGGGTGGGACGGTACGGCGCCCCTGACGGCCGCGTCGATCCTTCCCTCGAGTAGGTCCTCGATCATGCGGGTGCCGGGGTCTTCGGTCTCGATCACGTCGACTCGGGGGTGGGGTGGGTCGGTCGGTGCGTCGGTGTAGAGGTTGACGGGGGCTGGTGGGTCCCGTAGGGCTTGGAGCACCCTTTCGGGGCCGTCGGGGATTCGTTCCGTGGCGGCGATGGCGATGCGTGTCACGGGCGTCACCCCTCGATCTCGAGGAGGATCGCGGGTTCGTTGCCCATCGTGGCGAGGGCTCTGTCCCCGGGTTCGAGGACGGTGGGTCTGTCGAGGTGTAGGGTGGCCTGTCCGACGTTGTGTCCTTCGGCGTAGGGTCGGAGGGTGTGGGTGCCGGCTTCGGTGCGGACGTGGGTGAAGGTGGCGACGCGGGCGTCGGTGAGGGCGTGGAGTTTGATCTGGGTGCCGGGTCTGGCCTTGGCGTTGAGGGCGAGGGCGCGGGCCGTGACGGTGTCGGTGGCTTCGATGTCGTGTCCTAGGACGGCGCCCCTGTTGACGGTTTCTTCGGTCTTTATCACGGCGCGGAAGGGGTGGCCGGGTGGTGCGGGGTCGGGTTCGAGTTCTAGGAGGGTTACCTCGGTGTCGTGGGGTTGGAGGGTGAGGGGTTCGTCGGTGGTGAGGGTTCCCCTGTCGACTATGCCGGTGGCTTCGACGGTGTCTTCGGTGAGGCGTCGGGTGTTCTCTATGGGGGCCCTGGGTGGTTCGTCGGCGGGTGGTCTGGGTGGGGGTTCGAGGTGTGCGAGGTGTTCGAGTATCTCGTCGATGCCTTCGCCGGTGGGTGGTGAGGCGTGGATGGGTGGGCCGGTGGTGGGTGCTCGGAGTTCTTCGAGTAGGGTGGTGATGTCGTGGGTGACTTGTTCGATCCTGTGGTCGGGGGCGAGGTCGGTCTTGGTGATGATGGGTTGGACGGTGGATCCGTGGAAGAGGGCGACGATGAGGTGGTCGATGGTGCCCGGGCATACGCCTTCGTCGGCGGCGACGAGGAGGAGGACGTGGTCGGCGGTCCATGCGGTGGCGAGCATGTTGCGGATGTAGTCGCGTTGGCCTGGGACGTCGATGAGGTGGACGTGGGGTGCTTCGGGTAGGGGGACGCGGGTGGGTTCGATGGTGGTGCCGCGTTTTTTCTCCTCGGGTAGGGTGTCGGTTTCTCGTCCGGTTAGGGTTCGGACGAGGGTGGTTTTGCCGTGGTTGAAGTGGCCGCAGACGGCGACGTGTACGGGGTCGGTCCGGGTGAAGTCGGTCATCCGTGGTGTCCCCCGTAACGAGCCTCGTCATCCCCGTGTCGTCTGACGGTTCGGACGGCGCGTCGGGCCTGTTGGATGCCTTTGACCTCGACGACGGGGTGGGCTCGGGTGGATAGTACGAGGCGTAGGTCTTCGGGTGTTAGGGTGGCTTCGAGTGGTGGTAGGTGTTCGTCTTTGTCGCCGTGGTTGTCGTGGATGTGGAGGACGTCGGGGCGTGGGTCGAGGAATTCGGGTAGGGGTGTGGGGGATGTGAGGGCGTGGCCGACGTCGAGGGTGTAGCCGATGTGGGCCTCTCGGGTGAGGGTTTTGATCTCGTCGGGTGTTGTGGCGAGGAGGTGTGGGTGGTGGGGCATGTTCTCGACGGTTAGGTGTACGTCGTGGCGTTCGGCGAGGTCGGCGGCTTGGTTGAGGCGTTCGGCGGCGAGTTGGAGGGCTTTTTCCCTGTCGTTGAGGGTGACTGGGGTTAGGTGGCCGGGGTGGACGGTGAGGTGTTGGGCTTCGAGTTCGTTGGCGATGCGGGCGGCTTCTTCGATCTGTTGGAGCACCTGTTCGGCGTGTCGGTCGTTGGGTGTGGCGGGGTTGACGTCGGAGAAGGGTGCGTGGACGGTGGGTGTGGGGATGTCGGTGAGGGGTTCGGTGTTTATCCTGGTGGGTTGAAGTGATCCTTCGAGGACGGGTTCGAGGGCGTCGGCTCCGGTTTTCTCGGGTAGGGTGGCGGCTTCGTGTGGGTCGGGCCACCATGTTTTCAAGGCGACGGTGGACACGGAGATCCGCATCGGGGGTGTCCCCTGTGGGGTTGTTGTTGGAGTTGGCGTTCTACCCGATAGGTACGGGTTCGCCGAGCGTGTCGTCGGAGGTGGCGGAGGTGGTGAGGGCTTTGGAGGAGGCGGGGTTCGAGCCGGAGGTGTTGCCGATGGGGACGTTGTTGGAGTTGGAGTCGTTCGAGGAGGCGTTGGAGGCGATCAGGGTGGCGAGGGAGGCGGCGTTGGGTGTTGTGGATAGGGCGGTGTTCGTGATCAGGATCGACGAGCGTAGGGACGTTGAGTTGTCGGCGGAGGGTAAGGTGGAGTCGGTGTTGAGGGAGTTGGGTCGGCGTTGAGGGTTTGGGCGGTGGCGTTGGCGGCTTCGTCGGTGTCGGTGGTGGTGGCGTCGTGGTTGTTCCGTAGGTTGGACGGTCCGTTGTACGAGCCGGTGAGGGGTGGGACGCCGAGGGGGGTGGGGATAGGGCCGGCTCTGGTGGTGGGGTGTTTGGCGCCTAGGTGGTTGGGGTTGCCGGTGTTGGCGTTGGCGTTGCCTGGGTTCGTGGACGATGCGGTGGGTAGGAGGTTCGTGCCGGGGTTGGGGGTGGAGGTGGGTCATCTGGCGAGGGGTTTCGGGATGTTGGCGGCGGCGGTGTCGGCGGGTTGGTGGTTCGGGTTTTGGACGGGGTTGGCGGTGGGGTTCCTTCCTCAGCCCGCGAACATCGTGGACACGCAGCCTAGGGCGTGGTCGTTCGCGGTGGGTGTCGCGTCGTTGGCGACGTTGCCTTGGTGGACGGGTTGGGTGGGTGTGGTGTGGGCGGCGTTGGTGCCGTACGTGGTTCTGGACGCGAGGGGTAGGGTGATGTTGGGGGATTGCGGGAACTCGTCGTTGGCTGTGGCGGCGGCGTTGGCGTGTTCGGGGGGTGATCCCGTTGGGGTTTGGGTGTTCGTGGTGGTGTTCGTGTTGGCGGGGGCGTTCTACAGGTTCAGGGTGGAGCCGGTGTTGAGGCGGTACCTGGAGGGGGCGTTAGGGATACCTAACCCCTCGTTCATGGACGCGGTGTGGGACGTGGTGACGGGTGGTGCCTTGGGGGATCTGGTCAAGGCGTTGACGTTCGGTCGTACGGAGCCGCCCGAGGTGGGGAGGGTGGGGAGGTTGTTGGGGTTGAGGAGGCTGGTGCTTATAGGTAGGTCCTCGGTGGGTGAGCGCGTGCGTGGGGGCGATGGTTCTTGACCGAGGAGGGTGCCGGTCATCACCCGTGTAGGGAGGAGATCGAGAAGAGGTTGGAGGCGGAGAGGAAGGCGATCGAGGAGAACCTGTCGACGGTGGACAAGGTGTTCCTGGTGATGAGCGGGAAGGGTGGTGTCGGTAAGACGACGGTGTCCGTGAACGTGGCGTTGGCGTTGGCGGAGGATCACGACGTGGGCGTTTTGGACCTGGATATCCACGGTCCGAACGTGCCGGAGCAGTTGGGCGTGACGGAACCTCCGAAGGCGTCGCCGGCGGGGTTGTTGTTCCCGTCCGAGGGTTACGAGGGTGTTCGGGTTGTTTCCATAGGGACGATGTTGGGGGACGCGGACGCCCCGGTGTTGTGGAGGGGTCCGAGGAAGACGGGCTTCATCAGGGAGGTGTTGGTGAAGACGAAGTGGGGTGACTTGGATTACCTGGTGATCGATATGCCGCCGGGGACGGGGGACGAGGTGATCACGGCGCTGCAGATGTTGCCGGAGGACGCGAGGAAGGCGGTGTTGGTGACGAGTCCGGAGTCGTTGGCGTTCTCGGACGTGGTCAGGGCGGGTGAGGCCGTGGAGAGGTTGGAAGGGGAGGTCGTGGGTGTCGTGAGTAACATGCACGGTGTCGTGTGTCCGGAGTGCGGGGCGAGGGTCGATTATCACGTGGAGGATTACTCGGAGAGGTTGGCGGAGAGGTTCGAGACGGAGGTTCTGGCGAGGATCCCGTTGGACCCGGAGGCGAAGGCGGCGTCGGAGAGGGAGGGTAAGCCGATAGTGTTGGCGGCCCCCGACTCGGAGGCGGGGCGGGCCCTGAGGGAGCTGGCCGAGAGGTTGTCCGAGGTGTTGTGAGGGTCCGCCCCGAGTGCCCTCCCCATCACGTTCTCGGGTCGGCCGTACCTCTTCATCCCCTGAGGGTCTCGACGATCTCGCTCACGTCCTCGGTCGTGAGGAAACGGAAGGTGTCGGGGTGTTTCTCCGCGAGTTCCTCGTAGACGCTCCTGAAGTCGGGGTTGGTGGTGACGTCCTCGAGGACGATGACGGTTTCGAGTTCGTCGAGGTGTGTCTCGAGGGTGTACCTGAACCTCTCCCTGGGTCTGCCCTTGAGCCTTCGGACCGGGTTGTGGGCGATGACGAGGTGTCTGGGGTTCATGTGGGTGAATATGGAGGACATCTGGGCGCGGATACCGAAGTCTATGCCCGCCTCGAGGCGGGCCCTCAGGTTGAAGTAGAGGTCGTCCTGCGGGGTTCCGACGGCGACGAGGCGTCTTTCCCCGTGGAGCTCGTCGGCGACCGTCGCGAGCGTCTCGCCAACCTTATATAGCCTGTCGTGGTTCCTCCTGTGCGTGAGGAAGCACACGGCGACCGCCACCTCCGGTAGTTCGTGGGTGGGGCGGCCGTCCCTGCAGTCCTCGCAGTACGGGCCCGATCTCCCGCCCATGTAGGGGCCCTCGGTCTCCGGGGGTCCTCCCCTCAGGTCCGTGCACCTGACGCAGTCGCATTCCCTGAGGTCTATCCTCATGATCCTCCCGCACTTCACGCACCTCCTGACCTTGAAGGATCCTAGTTCGCGCACGGGGGTCGGTCGCCTGGCCCTGACCAGCGACAAGCATCAATCCCTCCCCGGGGACCCGGCCGTTGCTCGTGTCCCTAGATAAGGTGGAGGACGTGGTGGTCAGGGAGCTCAAGGAGTTTCTCGACCGGGTTAGCGGTAGGTACGCCGCGGTGATGGGGGCGAACGTCGATTCGGCGTTGTTCAGCGAGAGGGTGTTGGAGGAGGTGTCGGAGCACGACAACGTGGGCTACTTCCTGCTCATGCACAAGTGCGAGGACGGGAGGGTGAGGGTGGAGGATCTCGGTGACGAGGTGGAGGTGATGCTCGAGGGTCTCGACGAGGAGGACAGGAAGCTCCTGGGGTTCCACCCCACGTCACCGTTCACCGGGGAGTTTCTCCAGGTGTTACCGTTGAAGGGAGGACCCACGCTCGTGGTGACGTTGAGCTACAAGGGTGAGTGTTCCGACGAGCAGGTGTTCCTGTCCGCCGACGTCAAGAGGACGGGGAGAACGTTCGGTAGGTTCGTGGAGACGTTGAGGGAGAGGGGTTGGGTGGTGGGGGCCGTCGACAGGGAGGATCCCCCGCACGTGACGTTCAAGGAAGTCGACTCGTTCCGCGTGTTCGTCTGTGGATGTGACGTTAGGATGGATTGTGCTCTCGATGTTAAGAAGATGCGTATGATAACCAAAAGAGTTGAGGTTGCTTGTGGTGATGAGTTCGGATGTGGTTTTGAAATAGACGATACTCCCTTGAACATTGATGCTCTAGATGCGGTCTCTGCGGCGCTATCTGACATACTAGAGGGAGTGTTAAAGGAGGAGGCGCTTCAGGATGAGGTTGGTAGATTATTAGCTCGTAGGGTTGTTGAGTTTTCATTTATGAAAGTTATGGAGACGGGAGAGTTAGACTTTAGAATAAGGTATGATGCTGCCGAGGGTAAATTAGAGAAGACGGATAACGTTTACCTTAACGATGAGCCTTTGGTTCAAGGAGTTGATGATGTAGTGGATCATTTAGTAGAGGCGGTTAGGGGAACGCTGATTGAGTGAAGTTCAACATACTCCTGTTAGGCCTGCTTCGGCTTTTTACCGTAAAGTTTCCGGATATTTAGGATTAGGAGAAAAGGAGGTACGGAGGGAGGTTAGAGGATACGGGAGTCCTTCGGACGGTTTTCCCGAGGTCATCCGGCAACAGGCTGAAGAGTGGGAGAGGATATTAACCAACGTTAGTATGTGGAGGGAGTTTAAGGGTAAAGAAAGGAAGGAGATAGTTTGCATAATTGAGCGTGAGATTCCGCTGTGGTTATTGCCTAATAGGGTAACATCCATGGGTAAGGTTCTCAGGAATATTAAGGAACATTTGAAGGAAACTGGCTATGCTAAGTTAAGGTTTTTGAATCATTCAGTGTTGCTTCACGCTATGGCAGGCAGATGTAAGGATGTTGGGAGCGATGCTGCTATCGTTATGTTGATCGAGGATGCTTGGGAGGAGGTTGGGGACGAGGTCGAGAGGAAGCTTTCCAACGTCAGGGAGCGCAGTCACGAAATAATGAAGGAGCTCGGTAACGACGAGGCGGCGGAGGTTTATCAGCTGTTCTTCAGGTTGTTCCAGGGGTTCGTTAGAGCCATGTCGGAGGCCCGTAGACTTGCCAGGAAGATAATGGAGTTACCGTTGGAGATAGAGGTGAACGATGTGGTGATAGAGAGGGCCGACTACGATCCGGTGTGGGTGGGTAGGATGAAGGAGAAGGAGTCGGACGAGGAGGAAGACGTCGAGGCGGCGGGCGTCGACGACTTGATATCGGCGTTGGGTGGTCCCGACGTCCCGGCCGAGGCGCCGTCCAAGCCCTCTTTCGTGATGGAGGGTGAGGTGGAGGTTATCGAGGAGACGGAGGAAGAGCCCACCACGCTCAGGGAGTTCGTCAGGAAGGTCGTGGAGGAGTTGTGGCGTAGGTACGGTGCCGGGTAGGCGCTCCCTTTGCGACCACCGTCCTCACCGATTCGGCTGCCAGAGGCCCGGTCATCGCGCCGTCACGATCGAGGAGCGAGACCGTTATAACTAGATCTCCCGGCGGGCCCAGGGGGGATCTTGATGGTCTACAGGAAGGTTGTGATCGTCAAGAAGTACTACTACACTCATCACCCTTACTACTATCACCACTACCCGACGCACACCGTGGTTGTACACAAGAAGAGTGGTCTCCTGAGCGGTCTCCTGAAACTAGGTCTCTTGGCGATCGTGGGTGTCATCGTGGCTATCATCGTGGTGATCGGGATCATCGTGTTCCTGGTCTGGTGGTTCCTGCGGAGGAGGAAGCGGAGTTAGGCAGCCTCCACTCGACGCCCCTCCTCCGGGCCTCCTTCAGTACGTGATCGTACACGGTGATCGGTTCCACCTCGAGCCGGGTCGGGTCCAGACCGAGGTCCACGAGGAGTTCCATCAGTTTCTCGATCTCTTCCCGCGTGAAGACGTCGGGCAAGGCGACGTGGAAGGGTACCCCGGATGACATCAGCTTCTCGATGGCCCGGATTTGGAGCTCGAAGCCGGCGGGGTCCGCACCGGTCACCTCATGGAAGGACCTCTCGTCGCACCCCTTGAGGCAGAGCCTGACGTGGACGTTCCCGACGTCGGCCAGTTCGTTCAGGGGGACTTTCCCCGCCCCTATCAGGGTGCCGTTGGTCTCGAGCACGAACGTGACGTCACCGGCCTTTCTTTCGAACGTTTCGACCACTCCGATCAGGTGTCCGGGACACAGCGTGGGTTCGCACCCCGAGAGTCTAGCCGTGCGTAGTCCTCGGGACATCTCGGCGAGTTTCCGTGCGACGTGTTCGGGGTCGTAGAACTTCCATCGCGGGTCCCACGGGTGTCGTCGTGGGTAGTTAACGTAGCAGTAGAAGCAGTCGAGGTTGCACCCTACCGCGTCCGCCGTCGCGCAACCTCCGTAGAATTTGGTCCGGCGGAACCTGTAGTATTTCCTCGAGGTTCCCCTACACACGACGTTGGATATCTCGGCGGCGGTTTCGAGGGGGTCGTAACCCGGTTCGGGTTTCCAGGTCCTTCGGTTCAAGTCGTTCGGTCCCCGGGGGAGTTGACGGTTGACGTCGGTGGTCCTGGTAGCGGGTCTCTTGGAGTCGGACTCCGGTAAGACCGTAGCGGCCACGGCGTTGGTGGCGGGTCTCGACGCGGTTCCTTTCAAGCCCAGGTCGGGTTTCAACGTGTGGGAGCACTACGATCACGCGGTTAGGTGTGCCAGGGAGTTCGGGGCGCCGGTGAGTCTCGACGTGGTCAGGCTCCTCGGGATCGTGGACGATGGGCCGGATCCGTTGACGGCCAACCCCGTTCATAGGGTGTGGACGTACCCGGATCCGGGGTACGCGTTGTCGGAGGAGGTCTCGTTGAGGTTCTTGTCCTCTAGGACGGAGTCACACGTGCTCTTGGATAGGCTCGGCGAGGAGGTGCGGTTGTACCCGGGGTTGGAGTCGAAGTTCGTGCCGTTGGATCCGGGGGAGATGTGTTCGAGGTGTGAGATCGTGGAGGCGGATGAGTCTCCGGACCCGTCGGAGGTGGAGAGGGTGGTGGACTCCGCGTTCGGGGGTGTGAGGGGGTTCTCGGACGTGGTCGTGGTCGAGAGTTTGAACAATTTGGCGTTACCTTGGGAGGGGTGTCCGTCGGAGGGTGTGGCCGTCGTGGTGGGGCCTGGTCGTGGTTTGGTGTACGATCTCGGGGAGTACGTGAGGGCCGTTTCGGCGTTGCCGGAGGTCGAGCCCGTGACCGTGGATCTCGTGGACGTGTTGGAGCCGGAGGAGGTCGTTGATCTTCCCGTCCTCGAGGGTGTGGAAGGGTTGGGGCCGTCGGACGTCGTGGAGGCTTACTCCGATCTCGTTCGGGCCGTCTCGGAGCTGCTTTGAACGGGGGGTTCTCCGGCAGATTTCACGTCGATCAGTTCCCTGCACCGTCTGAGGGTCGTGTTGTCGAGGACGCGTTTGCCGAGGAAGGATAGTGTGGATTCGATCTTATCGGCTAGCCACACGAGTAAGTCGAGTCTGGTCCTGGGTGGTGGTGAGTAGGGGAACATGTGGCGTTTGACCGCTTTGACGACGTCCCTTCTTACGCCTTGTTCCGCTAGTAGTTTGGCGCCTGTTCTCCAGTGGCATATCCCGCAGTGTCCCCCGGGGTCGAGCCTGCAGAGCGGGCAGCCGGGGATCCCGTACCCTATGTCGTGGAGGAGGCCGGCCAGGAGGGCGGGTCTTCTGGGTATCCGGAGTTTGGGGGCCCATTTCCAGGCTAGGTAGGCGGTTTTGATGCAGTGGGAGAGTCTGTCGTCCCCCCGGTGTCCTCGGTACCTTTTGAGCCTTAGGAGCCTGTCGAGGAGGGGTCTCGGTAGGGAGTCGACGACTTCCTCGAATTCGCGGAGGAAGTCTTCGGTCAGGGTGGCCACCCCTCGTGGGTTCCGGGGCGGGTTTGGAAAACCGTGACGGTGGGTCGGAAGGTCCGTGCCCCTGATCACGGTCCTTTGATATCCCAAGCCTTTTAACTGGGGGCTTCGGCCGGTAACGGGGAGTCGGAACCCCTTCACAACGGGAGAGGGGGTGAGAACGTGAGCGAGTCCGGTGAGCCGAGGGTCGGAGTGTTCGTTTGTCACTGCGGTGTGAACATCAAGGCGACGGTGGACGTCAAGGAGGTCGTCGAGTACGCCAAGAGCCTGCCGGGCGTCGTGTACGCCACGGACTACCCGTTCTTCTGCGCCGACCCGGGACAGGAGATAATCCAGGAGGCCATCAAGGAGTACGATCTGGACAGGGTGGTCGTGGCGGCGTGTACGCCTAAGATCCACGAGAACACGTTCAGGAACGCGGTGAAGGCGGCCGGTCTGTCGCCTTACTACATGGAGATGGTGAACATCAGGGAGCACTGTTCGTTCGTGCACATGCAGGAGCCGGAGAAGGCGACGAAGAAGGCAAAGGATCTCATCAGGGCGGCCGTCGAGAGGGCCAAGAGGCTGGAGGACGTGCCGACGAAGGAGGTAGAGGTGGAGGACAGCGTCCTGATCATCGGTGGCGGTATCGCGGGTATCCAGGCGGCGTTGGACCTGGCGGATCAGGGGTTCAAGGTGTACCTGGTGGAGAAGGAGCCGACGATCGGCGGTAACATGGCGAGGTTGGCGAAGACGTTCCCGACGGACGACTGCGCCATGTGAATCTTGGCTCCGAAGATGGTGCAGGTGGGTAACCACCCGAACATAGAGATGATCACCTACGCGGAGGTCAAGGAGATCGACGGTTACATCGGTAACTTCGAGGTGACGATCGAGAAGAAGCCGAGGTACGTGGACGAGGACGCGTGCACGGGCTGCGGTGCCTGCGCCGAGGTCTGCCCGATAGAGGTGCCCAACGAGTTCGACCTGGGCATCGGTAACAGGAAGGCGATCTACGTGCCGTTCCCGCAGGCGATGCCGTTGGTGTACACGATCGACAGGGAGCACTGTATCGAGTGCAGGCTGTGCGAGGAGGCGTGCCCGCAGGACCCGCCGGCGATCGACTTCGAGCAGGAGCCGGAGGAGATCAGGCTGAAGGTGGGTACCATCATAGTGGCGACGGGTTACCAGGAGTTCGACGCCAGCAAGCTGGAGGAGTACGGTTACGGCAAGTACGACAACGTGATCACGACGCTGGAGCTGGAGAGGATGATCAACCCGGCGGGACCGACGGAGGGTCACGTGATAAGACCGAGCGACGGCAAGGAGCCGCACAGGATAGTGTTCATCCACTGCGTCGGTTCGAGGTGCCCGTCGGACAGGAAGGACGGTGAGCCGTACTGCAGCAGGATCTGCTGCATGTTCATCCTGAAGAACGCGCAGCTGATCAAGCAGCACGAGCCGGACGCGGAGGTCTACTGCTGCTACATGGACGTCAGGGCGTTCGGTAAGGGTTACGAGGAGTACTACGAGAGGGCTCAGAAGCAGTTCGGTGTCAGGTTCATCAGGGGTAGGCCGGCGGAGATCATCGAGGACCCGGAGACGAAGAACCTCATCGTGCGCGTGGAGGACACGCTGGTGGGCAGGACGATGGAGATCGAGGCGGACCTCGTGGTGCTCGGCTGCGGTCTGGTGGCGCCGGAGGAGACCTACAGCAAGCTCGCCGACATGCTGGGTATCGACAGGTCGCCGGATGGGTTCTTCAAGGAGCTGCACCCGAAGCTGGAGCCTGTTAGCACGAAGGTGCGCGGAGTGCAGATAGCCGGTGTCGCTCAGGGTCCGAAGGACATCCCGGACACGGTGGCTCAGGCGAAGGGTGCCGCCAGCGAGGCGAGCATACCGATGTCGCAGGGTAAGGTGGAGATCGAGCTGATCACGGCGACGGTGGACGAGGACGTGTGCGGTGGTTGCGGCGTGTGCTCGCAGGTGTGCCCGTTCAACGCCATAGAGATGGTCGAGAAGGAGGACGGCAAGAGAGTCGCCGAGGTGCAGGACGTGGCCTGCGAGGGCTGCGGTCAGTGCGCCGCGGCGTGTCCGAGCGGTGCGATGCAGCTCAGGTACTACAGGGACGAGCAGTTGGTCCCGCAGGTGGAGGCGCTGCTCGAGGAGGCTCTCGAGGAGGAGGAAGAGGAGTAACGATCACGGTGTGAACCTCGGGATCCCGATCCCCGATGACCCCGCCCCCGAAGGGCGAAAGCCCAGGGGGCGGGGGATGGGGGTCGGACGCCCTCACGGAATCGTTACGGATTTCATAACGATTTGGTGTCCCGAACCCGGTAAGAACACCCTTTCGGGCGCCGGCCGGGGGTTTCGGTTTGATCAGGACCGCGGTGATCGGAGTGGGCATGATGGGATCGAACCACGCGAGGGTGTACGACGAGCTCGAGGAGGCGGAGTTGATCGCCGTCTGCGACGTGGACGAGGAGCGGGCCAAGGAGGTCGCCCACAGGTACGGGGCCAACTGGTACACGGATCACGTCAAGATGCTCGAGGAGGAGGACCTCGACGCCGTGAGCGTTTGCGTGCCCACGAAGTACCACAGGGACGTCGCCGTCGACGTCATCAGGCACGGGGTCCACGTGCTCGTGGAGAAACCCCTGGCGGACGACCTCGAGAAGGCCCGAGACATAATCGAAGCGGCCGAGGAGCAGGGCGTGGTGCTGGCGGTTGGTCACATAGAGAGGTTCAACCCGGCGGTTCAAAAGGCTAAGGAGGTCCTGGACAGGGGCGACGTGGGCGAGGTCGTGGTGATGTCGGCCAAGAGGGTGGGTCCCTACCCGCCCAGGATCCAGGACGTGGGTGTGATAGTGGACCTAGCCGTCCATGACATCGATGTGATGAGGTACATGGTGGGTTCCGACGTGGAGGAGGTGTACGCGGCGGCCGGGTCCGCGATAGCCAGGACCAGGGAGGACTACGCCGAGATAATGTTGAGGTTCGAGGGGGACCCGACGGGTCTCATCGAGACCAACTGGTTGACGCCGTACAAGGAGAGGAGGCTTGAGATCACGGGGACGGAGGGCATCATCAGGCTCCAGTACATAGACCAGGAGCTCGAGACCATGGACGAGGAGGGCGTCAAGAGGTTCAACGTCCCGAAGGAGGAGCCGTTGAAGTTGGAGTTGAGGGACTTCTTGGAGGCGGTGACCGGGAGGAAGGAGCCTTTGGTCGACGGTGAGGCCGGGTACGAGGTGTTGAAGACGGCGTTGGCCGCCCTCGAGTCCGTGGAGAGGGACGAGCCCGTGAACCCGGAGGAGCTCGAGCCGTAGATTCCGAAACACCGTCACCGTTCCCTTACCTCACGACCGACAAACCTTATAAAAGCCGGGGCGATCGAGCCGCCCCGAAAAAAGCACCGCGGGGGAACCTCCCCATGGCGAAGGAGAAGGAGCACATCAACCTGGCTTTCATAGGGCACGTGGACCACGGTAAGTCCACGCTGGTGGGCAGACTGCTGTACGACCTAGGCTACATCGACGAGAAGGACCTGGGTGAGGGCGAGGACAAGTTCAGGGTCGTCATGGACAAGCTCGAGGAGGAGAGGGAGAGAGGTGTGACCATCGATCTGGCTCACACCAAGTTCGAGACGGACAATTACGAGTTCACGATCGTGGACTGTCCGGGTCACAGGGACTTCATCAAGAACATGATCACGGGTGCCAGCCAGGCCGACGCCGCCGTGCTCGTGGTGGCGGCCGACGACGGTGTCATGCCGCAGACGAAGGAGCACGCGTTCCTGGCCAGGACGCTGGGTATCGACCAGATCATCGTGGCCATCAACAAGATGGACCTTGTGGACTACGACCAGAACAGGTACGAGGAGGTCAAGCAGGAGGTCGCCGAGCTCCTGAAGACGATCGGTTACAACGTGGATGAGATCCCGTTCATCCCGATCAGCGCGTTCAAGGGAGACAACGTGGTGGAGAAGAGCGACAACATGCCCTGGTACGACGGTCCGACCCTGGTGGAGGCGCTGGACGAGCTGGAGCCGCCGGAGAAGCCGATCGACAAGCCGCTGCGCATCCCGGTGCAGGACGTGTACTCCATCACGGGAGTCGGTACCGTCGCCGTGGGCAGGGTAGAGACCGGCGTGCTGGAGGTCGGCGACACGGTCAGGTTCGAGCCGGTGTACACGGCCACGGGCGGTCGTAAGGGCGAGGGCGAGGTCAGGAGCATCGAGATGCACCACGAGCCGCTGGAGAGGGCCGAGCCCGGTGACAACATCGGTTTCAACGTGAAGGGAGTCGGTAAGAACGACATCAGCAGGGGCGACGTGGCCTGTCACCCGGACGAGCCGGCGACCGTGGTGACGCCGAAGGACACGTTCGTGGCTCAGATCGTGGTCCTGCAGCACCCGAGCGCGATCACCGTGGGTTACACGCCGGTGTTCCACTGCCACACGGCCCAGGTGGCTTGCAAGTTCGAGGAGCTGCTGGAGAAGATCGACCCGGCCACGGGTGAGGTGATCGAGGAGAACCCGGACTTCCTGAGGACGGGTGAGGCCGGTAAGGTGCGCGTTAGGCCGACGAAGCCGATGGTCGTCGAGGAGGTGCAGGAGATCCCGCAGCTGGGCAGGTTCGCCATCAGGGACATGGGTCAGACTGTGGCCGCCGGTATGTGCATCAAGGTGGAGAAGGAGGAGGAGTAAGCCCACGGCCCTTCCCTCCTAAACGCCCTTCCCGGGGGACGCCACGTGCAGGAGGTCCGACTCAGGCTCTCCAGCACCGATCACCACAAGCTGGACGAGGTGTGCGAGCGGATAAAGAAGGTGGTTGAGGAGACCGGTGCGGACATGTCCGGCCCGATTCCCCTCCCGACGAAGAGGTTGATAGTTCCGACCAGGAAGTCCCCGGACGGTGAGGGTAAGGCCACTTGGGACAAGTGGGAGATGCGTATCCACAAGAGGTTGATCGATATCAGGGGCGACGAGAGGACGATAAGGAGACTCATGAGGATCCAGATCCCCGAGGAGGTGCACATCGAGATAATCATGAAGTGAAGGATGCGGCTCACGCCGCACCTCCAAATCGTTACGGCATTCATAACGATACCCGGAGGGGGTGGAAGGGTCACCCCTGCAGCGCCAACAGTAGGTAAAGCGTCTCGAACACGGGCGCCAGGTAGGTGCCCAGGAGCGACCCCAGGGCCGGGTACGCGGGCCACGTGTCCAGGGACAGATCGCTGAGCTTGGCCACGAAGGCCCCCAACCTGAGGTCTTCCGGTAGGTAGGGCATGACCACCAGCCAGGTGAGCGCGTCGATCAGCGCCACGGCCCTCTGCAACCACTTCGGCCCCTCGAAGGAGAAGTTCAACCCGGCCCCCGCTATCGGGTTGACGAAGAACGACCTCACGTCGACTTTGAGCCCCAACGCCTCGCCCAACAGGATCTTGTAGACATCGTCGGCCAGCTCCGGTATACCCACGTAGGTCACGCTGAACATGGCCATCCCGAGGTCGTAGGGAACGTCCCAGGGGTCCTCGACGGCGGACGCGAGACCGGCCAACCCTACGATGGTCCAATCCGCGAGGTACTCCGTCCACGGGTACTTACCGAGTAAGGTCAGCTCCCACGTGTACAACCCGTCCAACAGCTGACCGTGGAGTTCCTGAGGGAGGAAGTTGCACGCGTTCAGGAACCACGCGCTGAACGCGCCCGGGAGACCGATGGCGCCCAGGAGAGCGGCGGTCAAGGATCCCATGATGGGACCCGCGGCGGACACGTAAGCGTCGGCTTCGGTCATCGATTCGAAGAAGGCGCGGGGGTTCTTGGCGTACTCCTCGTACATGTTTTCCATCATCTGTTCCTTCTCTCGCTCCGTGGTCCCCGGCTTGTACGGTCCGAACGTTATCAAGCCGAGCCCGTAGGGTCTGATGTCTATGAGGTATCCGTCCCCTGTTTTCAGCGTGAGTCCGTACGGTTTGATCTCGAATGATACCACGCCGCCGTAGTACTTGGCTATGGCGGTGGCGTGGCCCAGCTCGTGCGCGAAGGCGTCCACCATCACCGTGACGCTCTCGAGGCTCCCGATCAGTTGACAGTTCCCCTCGGGCGGCATCGTCAACATCAGGGCCGTGAGCGTGGGGGTGATCATCCCTAATCATCACCTCCCGGGGGTCTCCGGTTGAGGGTGGTAACGGTAACGACGGACTTCGGCTGGGGGTCCCCGTACCCCTCGCAGATGAAGGCCGTCCTGTTAAGGATGGCGCCGGGCGTCGAGGTCGTGGACGTTACCCACGGGGTACCGGCGGGTGACGTGGTATCGGGTTCCTACGTGATGGCGGTCTCGTGCCCGTGGTTCCCGGAGGGCTCCGTACACGTGGGCGTCGTGGATCCGGGGGTTGGCACCGGTAGAGCGGCCCTTCTCCTCGAGACCGGGAGAGGGGACGTCCTGATAGGACCGGATAACGGTCTCCTGGTGCCCGCGGTCGAGGAACTGGGCGGTCTCGAGAGGGCTTGGAGGATAGTCGAGGGTGAGGTGGCGGATTGGGAGGTATCCAACACGTTCCACGGCAGGGATGTGTTCGCCCCGGCGGCCGCCAGATACGTTCGCGGTGAGGATCCCTCGAGGTTTTGCGAGAGGATAGACGCGGAGGTGTTGGAGGAACCGCCGCTACCCGAGCCCGAGGTGTGGGAGGACGGGTGTAAGTGTGGGGTGTGGTTCGTCGACGATTTCGGCAACGTGATCACGAACGCGGATTTCGACGACGTGGAGCCCCCGGAGGAGGTCCTAGTGGTGACGCCCGAGGGTGAGGAGTTGGTGGCGAGGAGGGTCAAGACGTACGGGGAGGCCGAGCCCGGCGAGTTGGTGGTCTTGTGTTCCTCCTCGGGGCACCTGGAGGTAGCCGTCTCGATGGGCAGCGCGGCGGAAGAACTGGGGGTGGAACCGGGGGACTTCCTGGAGTTGCGATGGTGAGGGGTCGGGAAGTCGACCCTTCTTCACCCGTGTCCGCAGGGTTCCTCGTTCATCATCCCCCGCCACCGCTCGACGTTGTCGGGTCCCGGCTCCCACCTCTTGGCGACGTAGTCTCCGACGCTCACGTTCAACTCCTCGGCCACGGGCCCGCACTTGGCCCTGAGGAGGAAGTACACCGGGACGTCGGGGAAGGGTTCGTCCGGGATGGACTCGAAGTTGCCTTGTCCCTTGGACACGACCACGTCGGCGGATTCGAGCAGCCTCCGGAATTCCTCCGAGGTGTCGTCCAACAGGAGTCCCAGCATGGGGCCTCCGGTGTCCTTGACCTCGCACACCTCGGTCAGGCCCACGGCCTTGGCGTCCTCGATCGTGGCGTCGTTGACTATCGGTTCTCCCCTGACCACGGCGGTGACGTCGGCGTCGAGATCTTCGATGAGAACCTTGATCAGCACCCTGTCGAGGGCTATTTCGCCGGCGTTGTCGCAGAGGTACACAACTTTGGCGTCTTTCAGTTCCTCGGGATCGATGTCGTATACGCGAGGTTCCGTCTCCTGGATCTCGTACTTCAGATCGTCGAGGTTGAACTCGTGTTCGGCGACGGCGAAGTCTATCACGTTCCCGGCTATGGCTGCCACGACGGCCCGTTTCAGTTTCTCATCGACGTCCAGGTTCTCGATGTCTGATTCAAGCTCCTCCGCCAGCTCTAGGGCCCTCTCGTTGGCGATTTCCTTGTCTTCCTTGTAAGGGTCCGGATCTTCCGCGTATTCCATCACCTTGAGTTGCGCCTCGGTCCCTAGTCTAGGGGGTTGGGGGGTGGGTTCTCGGGAGTACAGTTCCGCCACGCGTTCGGTCGCTGTTAGGATGGCCTCCTTCTTGGAGTCTTCCGGGACCGCTCGTTCGACGGTCTCGACGGCTATTTTCAGGACGCAGGGGATGCACTCCGGGACCGCTTTCAACGTCTTCCCCCGCGTTACTTTATGAATCCTAAAGGCCACCAGTGATGGACCACCGCGAACGGCGACGGGGCCGCGAGTATCACGGTGAAGGTGGCGGCCAGTGCGGTGGCTAGGTACTCCAAGCCTGTTTCCTCGTCTTCGTCCAGGAACCTCTCGGGGTAGAAGTTCCTGGGTCTGAGGATGAATATCGTCGCCATGATGACGTCGAGGATCGCCCCGACCACCCAGCCGAACACGAAGTGCGCGACGCCGGATGTGAGGGTGGACGCTAGTGTCGTGGAGTCGTTGGCCCTCCAGCAGGCCCTGACTATCATGCCTCCTTCGTTCGTGATGACGGGTAGGGTGGATATCCAGGTTATCGCGAGTAGGGTCCAGCCCGCCGCGGTCACGGGGTTGGAGGGTATTTTGAGGGAGGATCCTACTATGTCCGTCCAGATGGTGTGGGGAAGCGGTAGCTTGCTCGGCACGTGTCCCATCATGCACCCGGCTACGAGTGCCAAGGTGCCTAGGGTGAATCCCGCGGCCATTCCGACGAGTCCGGATTTTATGAGGCCGGTCCTGAGTAGAGGGGGGAGTTCGAAGGTCAGCAGGGCCGTGTGGTACCCGGGGTACGTGGGCACGGGTAGGGGTAGCGGTACCTTACTGACGGGTAGACCTTCCCTGAGGGCCGTCCATATCCTTAGGGCGTCCTTCACGGTCAGGGAAGCGAGTACCACGGCCGAGAACTCGAGGGCGGGGCCCACGCGTCCGAAGAGGAGGTATCCCGATCCTAGTACCAAAACCGCGGTGACGATCGCGACCGCTAGGTTGGCGTGGGCCGTGGGTGTCGGTGTGACTTTTCTGGCTATCAGTTCGCCCGCTTTCTTGGGCTCCACCGTGAATCCCTCGGCCACGACGTTCTTGGCGAGGGCTCGGGGGTCTCCCCTCCTTTCGACCTTCACCCGGACGGTACCGTCGCTGCGAACCTCGATGTCTTCCACCGGGTATCCCGCGTCCTCGAACGCGCGTCGTAGGAGCTCGAGGTCCAAGCCCGTTGGGAATTCCTCGGGGTCGACTTCTATGGAGAATACCTCTTGGATTATCATGCGTGAGCCGCACTCCGGGCATTTGCCGTCGATGGCGTAGACGACGTCGTTCTCGTCGTTCCTCCTCCTGTACTCCACGTACCCGCATTCCTCGCACTTGAGTTCGACCATCAGCTCGTACTCTTCCTTGACTTCCTCCATCGATGGCAGCATCATGAACTGTCGGAAGGCCTCGGGGAGTAGACGTGAGATCAATTCCTTTAGATCCATGGTGCCGGATCACTCCCCGATGACGGTGACGCGTAGCGTCCTGGTCCTGGGTCCGTCCAGTTCCACGAGGAGGACGGACTGCCACGTTCCTAGGTCGGGTTCTCCCCCCACGACGGGTAGGGTCACGGAGTTGCCCAGGAGGATCGCTCTAAGGTGGGAGTCGGCGTTGTTGTCGATGCGGTCGTGCTCGTAGCCCGCCCCCTCTGGGATGAGGTCGGAAAGCACCGAGACGATATCATTTAACAGGCCCGTCTCGGGCTCGTTCACGATCACCGCGGCGGTGGTGTGGCGGGAGTGAACGTTGACCAACCCCGTCTCGACGTCCGACTCGCGGACGGCACCGACGACGTCGTCCGTCACGTCGACTATCTCCACCCGTGACTTCGTTTTCACGTTGAAGGTCGTGGTGTACACTTTCATCGTAACACCTCCCGGACGGGGTATCCCCGCCCCATGATCCAAGTCCATGTGGAACCTGTACGTTTACTTGTATCCGCCGCGGTAGCGGCGCTACTGATCAAGATCACGTCCAGCATCGCCTCCAGGGTTAGGGATCACCTGGAAGAACAGGGCCTGAAGGACGTCGGTTGGTGGGCGGAGAAGGGTCTCAAGTACGCTTCGTACATCGTGGGCGCGCTCGTGATACTTCAGGGACTCGGTGTCGGTATAAGCGCGCTGGTGGCCGGTTTGGGTCTGGCGGGCGCCGGTGTCGCCGTCGCCGCGAGGGACGCGGTGGCCGACGTCGTGTATGGGTTGATGATAGCCGTTGAGAGACCCTTCGAGGTGGGCGAGGTCGTGAGGGTTAAGGGGCTGCAGGGTGAGGTGGAGGACATCGGGTTGAGGAGCACGGTACTGAGGACGAGCACGGGTAGGATAGTACTTCCCAACTCCGTGGTCGCTGGAGAGCCCCTCGAGGTCATCGAGGAGGCGGAGAACGAGTTGGAGGTGGTGATCAGGGGGACACGGGAGGACGTGGAGCGTGTGTTATCGGCGTTGTCCGAGATGGGGACGGTGAAGGTCGTCGAGGTGAGCTCCGGAGAAATGAGGGTGAAGTTGAAAACAGGGGAGGACCCGGGGGAGGTCCTGCGAGCGGTGCATGAAGAGGCCTGGCGGGACGGACCTCGGGACGAGGGATGACGATCGTTCGGGAGCCGGGAGCTGAATACCCGCCCCCCTCCCCGACCTTCCATAGAGTTCGAACAGTTTGAAATCGGGGCTCCGTGGATCCCCCACGGGGCCGGGTCCGATGTCCTGGTCCGTGATACTATTCGCCCCGGAGATAGAGCTCTGTCCCTGGATGGTCTCCGTTCCAGTGGAGAAGGTGCTGCTGAGGAGGCTGGACGTCGAGTCCGAGGCCGTTTCCGGCGTCCTGGGGGAGTTGAGGGCACTGGAGGATGTGGACGACGTGAAGGTAACCGTGTGCGCTCCCTCGGAGCGTGTGTGCCTCGTTGACGCGGCGGAGTACCTCGATGTCACGTTGGATTCAGACGTCGACGGTACATCGTGCGACACGTCGGCTCCACTCGAGGTTTTGGACGTCGTTGCGGACGCCGTGGGTGATAGCGACAAGATCCTGGTCGACGTGAGCGGGATAAACGGCGTCGCCAGCATGGGCGTGTGCGTGGGGATACTCCTCGCGTTGATGAGCGCGGGGAAGAGGGTAGAGGACGTCAAATGCGTGGTGCAAGAGCTCAGGAACGAAACTCTACGGGATGTGACCCTGGGGTTCGAAGAGTGCCTCTCGTTGATGGCTGTGACGCTGGACACGGCGAGGAACCTGAGGAAGGCCGCCCCGAGGAAGGTGAGCGAGCGCGTCCGGGATATAGTGAGGAAACACGTCGAAGAGGGGCGCAGGGGCAGCCTCCTCAAGATAAGGTTCCCGCGGATCAGGAAGAAGCAGGGGTGAACACGTTGACCACGTTCGACGTGAACGGTGTCCCGGTGGAGGACACGTTTTGCGAGGCTTTCGCCGGGATCTACGCCCGGTTCGTGGTCACGGCCTCGGACGAAAGGGCCTTGAAAAGGGCCGCGAGACACGTCTCGGCCCTTCCAGCGACGGTGTTCGGGGAGTCGGAAGCGGGTATCGAGAGGTGGTTGGACCCCGACGAGACCCCCGACGGGAGGCCGGGTTTCCTGGTTCAGGTGTGGGTGGAGAAGAGGAAGGGTTTCGAGGAGAACCTGGAGAGGGAGCTCGGGAAGCGGATCAGGCAGGGTGTTCTCGTTCACCCTACCACCCGGGTGTTCGACGCTTGCGAGGATCCGGTCGGTGAGCTGGACATGGAGAGGCCGGTCGGTAGGTGCGCGGACGGTTACGAGTACACGGACGTCGAGTTCGGTAGGGAGATGATACACGTTCCGATAATGATGGGGGAGTTCCTGATAGAGAGACGGTTGGGGTACGGCGAGGGCGTCGCCGGTGGTCTCGTCTGGCTCTACTGCGATAGTCTGGAATCGGCGCTGGACGCGGCCTACGGCGTCGTGGACGTCCTAAAGGATGTCGAGGGCATCGTTACGCCGTTCGACGTGTGCGCCGCCGGTTCCAAGCCCGACACCATCTACCCCGACATCGGCCCCACGACCAATCACCCGTACTGCCCCACGCTCAGGGATAGGACGCTGGATCACAGGTTACCCGAGGATGTGGAGGCGGTCCCGGAGATCGTGATCAACGGGGTCGACCTGGAGACCGTGAGAAGAGCGATAGGGATCGCGGTGCTCACGGCCACGGAGTACGACGGGGTGTTGAGGGTAACGGCCGGTAACTTCGAGGGTAAGCTAGGGGATTACAGGATACCGTTGAGAGACTGCGTGAGGGAGGTGAAGGATGAGTGGAGGTGACCGGGATAGGGGCTCTCAACCTGGACGAGCTGCTGTTCTTGCCTCGGATGCCCAAGCGTGACGATTCGGTGCCTGTTGAGAAGAGGGTGAGGAGGGGAGGGGGCTCCGCCGCCAACACCGTGGCGTGGTTGGCTCACATGGGGAGGGAGACCGCGTTCGTGGGCGCGGTCGGGAGGGACGAGGCCGGGGAGTTGCTGATCGAGGATCTCAAGGCCTACGGGGTGGACGTTAGGGGCGTGGTGAGGAAGGACGGGAGGTCCGGCGTGGCCTTCTGCCTGGTCGCGGGTGGTGATAGGAGGATACTCGTGGATCCCGGCGTGAACGATGACCTCGGCACGGGCGATGTCGATGTGGGTTTGCTGGAGTCTTCGGAGGTAGTTCACGCGAGTTCGTTCATCGGGCTCAGGACCGAGAAGCCGATGAGGACCCTCCTCTACGCGATGAGGAAGGCGTCGGCCGGAGGTGCGACGGTGACCTTCTCACCAGGGACCATGGTGCTACGAGGGCCCGGTTACCTGGAGCCGTACCTGGAGGTCACGGACGTCCTCTTCCTCAACGCTACCGAGGCGGAACATCTGTTCGGAAGTGTCGAAAGGACCATCCGTGAGGTGTCGTCGATCGTGGACGTGATCGTCGTGACGAGGGGATCGGAACCCGCCCTCGTTCACCACGACGGGGACACGTTGGAGGTTCCCCCGGAGCCGGTGCCCGAGGGGGAGATAGTCGATCCCACCGGGGCGGGCGACGCTTTCGCGGCGGGTTTCATCGACGGTCTTCTGGATGGGGAAGACCTGGAGACGTGCTGTGAGCGTGGGCACGAGGTTGCCTCCTTGTGTTTGAGGGTGGAGGGGTGCAGACCCGAGCCTCGATCGTGACGGAATCTCTAAACCGGTGCGCGGTCTCCGTCGTTCAGGGGGGTGATGGGATGGTCAGACACCTGTTGGTGTTGATTCACAGGCATTACCCGTCGTATTATCATCATTACTACGGGCACCGGGTTATCATCGTGAGGAGGTACTACTACGTGCATCATCACCCGTACTACTACCACTATCCAGTGCACCATACCGTGATAGTTCACCACGGGGTCCCGCTGCTTCCCATCGTGCCTATCGTGGGTTTGCTGATGGCCGTGTTACTGGCGAGGATGATGTCGTCTAAAGGTGGAGGAGGTTAGGCCCTCCCCGCGGCGTGGACCACGGCGTGCCCTAGGATCTCCAGGATTATTTCCATGCCGGTCTTCACCGCGTTCGGGCTCCCGGGTAGGCAGAACACCGGGGTCTCTTTGATAACGAACATGGCGGCCCTGCTGAGGACGGCGTGTTCCCCTATTTCTTCGATGGACCTCATTCGGAATATTTCACCGAAACCTTCCACCTCCTTGTCCGCGACCTTGGACAGCGCCTCGATGGTGACGTCGGTGGGGGTTATCCCCGTACCTCCGGTCGTGATCACCGCGTCTACTCTTTCGACGAGCCATCCTACGGTGCCGGCTATCACGTCCATGTTGTCCGGTACGAGAACCCTGTAGGAGACCTCGTGCCCGGCTTCCTCCAGCATCTCGGTGGCCAGGTCCCCGGAGGTATCCTTTGGGTTCTCGCCCGCGGCCGCCTTCTCGAACTTGGAGGTACTGACGGTGACCACGGCGGTTCGGATAACCTCGGGCGCTCCCTTCAAATGCTCCCTCACGGGCAAGCCGATGCCCCCGTGGGGTGGTGTCGGTTGGGTGTCCGCGTGAACAAGCCGATGTTGGCCCTCGGTATAGGGGTGTTGGCCACGCTGGGTGTGGCCGCCGCGGGGGGTCCTAAGTTGCCGTTCGGGGTCGCTTCCCTGGCCCTCGGGGCTTTGAACGTCTTCGAGTCGTTCAGGCGGAGGTACGACGCCGTCCTCGGTATCATGGGCCTGGTGCTCCTGATGGTCGGGACAGCCGTGATCGCCGGTAAAGTGAGCTGATCGGGGGGTGAACGCCTGAAGCCGTTCAGGGTGTTGATAGGGGTTCTAGACGACGACGTCCCGCTGAACATCCTCGAAAAGGCTTCCTCGATCGTGAAGGATGTTCTCGGGGAGACGTTGCCCGAGTCCGTACCCGTCGAGGTGGGTTTGGCGAGGGTCGGAGGTGTTCTGAAGGAGGAGGCGTACAACCCGATAAGGGGTCAGTACCTGGGGGATGTCGTGCTTAGGGAGCTCGAGAGGGTTAGAAAGCCGGGGTGGACCCGTGTCGTGGGCGTGACTTCCAGGGACTTGTACGCCCCGGGGCTCAACTTCGTGTTCGGGCAGGCCCGTTACCCGGGTCGGGTGGCCGTCGTCTCGACGGCTCGTTTGGCCCACCCGGACGAGAGGGTGTTCGTGAAGCGTTTGGCGACGGAGATCCTCCACGAGCTCGGGCACACCGTCGGTCTGGGACACTGTTCTGATCCGAGTTGCGTCATGAGTTTCTCGAATCACGTGGGCGAGGTGGACGAGAAGGGGCCCGGGTTCTGCCCGTCGTGCGCGGAGGCCTTATCGAGGAGGGTGTTGGAGGTGGCGGGGTTGGAGGAGTGATCGGGGGAACGCCCGATGACCGGGGCGGAGGGCGTTCGTTACACGGATAGGTACGGTAACCCGATCTTGGTGAGGAGGGCGAAGAAATCGGACCTTCCTCGCATCACGGAGATAGAGGAGCTGGCGTTCCCCAAGTCTCCCTACCCAACCTACGTGTTCCTGTGGAACCTGAGCTGCAACCCAGAGGGCTTCCTTGTGGCCGAGAGGTGTGGTGAGGTGGCGGGTTACATCATCTTCGAGACCAGGCCGCTATCGGGCGAGGGACACATAGTCTCGATAGCCGTGCACCCGGATCATCGTAGGGTGGGAGTCGGGACCGTGTTGATGGCCGAGGCCGAGCGTAGGATAGCCGAGGCGGGTTACGACGTGGTGAGGTTGGAAGTGAGGGAGTCGAACTTCGGGGCGAGACGTTTCTACGAGAGGTTGGGGTACAGGCCGGAGAGGAGGGTTCCCCGTTACTACGATGATGGTGAGACCGCGATCGTGATGGTGAAGGAGCTCCGTCGGGATGAAGAAGCCTCCCCTAGCCGTAGGGTGGACCGATGAGGATCTAGCCCTTTCCCCGACCGCGTCCGGGGGTTCGTCGCGTGGTCGTGGACGCGCATTGTCACCTGTGTTTCAAGCACTTCCGTCGGGACGTGGAGAACGTCGTGAGGAGGGCTGAGGAGGCCGGTGTCGAGAGGATGTACGATTGCGGTGTGACGCCGGAGACCATCAGGAGGAGCCTGGAGATCTCGGAGCGGTTCGACTCGGTGGTGTCGACGGCGGGTCTCCACCCGCCCAGGGCCCCTCGGATGCCGGACGGTGTGATCGACGAGACGGTGCGTTTGGTCAGGGAAAACGCGGATCGCTTGGCCGCCGTGGGCGAGATCGGCTTGGATTACCACTACATCAAGGATCCCGAGGAGAGGCGGGTGATGAGGTCCGTCTTCGAGAGGTTCCTCGAGTTGGCGGAGGATTTGGGTAAACCGGTGGTGATCCACGCCCGGGAGGCGGAGAAGGACGCGTTCGTCACGCTAACCTCGTACTCCGTGGTGGCGATGTTCCACTGTTACGACGGTCCCGCCGGTCTCGCGGAGGCGATAGTGGAGGAGGGTCACTACGTGTCGTTGTCGACCATCCACTGCATCAGGGGCGGGAGGGATCCGGGGACCAGGAAGTTGTTGGAGAAGGTACCGTTGGAGGGTATGCTCGTGGAGACCGACAGCCCTTACCTTTCACCGGTCAAGGGGAAGAGGAGGAACGAGCCGGCCAACGTGTGGAGGATAGTGGAGTTGGTAGCCGAGGTAAAGGGGATGGGCGTGGAGGAGGTGGCGGACGTGACCTCCGAGAATGCCGTTGCCTTCTACGATCTGTGAGTGGAGAAAATTACTTATACCCTAGTCCCTAGCGGGGGGAGTGGCGGCGGCCATAGCGGCCGGGGCAACACCCGGGCCACATTTCGAACCCGGAAGTTAAGCCCGGCCGCGTCCCGGGTGGTACTGCACTCCGAGAGGGTGCGGGAAGCCCGGGATGCCGCCGCCGTCTCATCCCCAGAATCGTTATGTAACTCGTAACGATTCTTCTCGCCGGAGAAGGTACAAGTTATGAGGACGAGGCGACGCGCTCACGAACGGTCTCGAACAACTCCGAGACAGCCTCCACGGCCTCCTCGTCCAGCTCGATCTCCGCGATCTTCTTCGTCCGTTCCCACCCCGGGTACCTTGAAGTCCCCAGCCTCCTAGACCGCCTGAGCGTGTACACCGTCACGAAGTAGCCATCCTCCGTCTCCTCCGCCACTATCTCGTACATCCCCCCTGTGTCCGCGATCCCCTTGAGTTGCTTGAGCACCGACGGGAGTTCGCCCGGGAGTTCATCGAGCTCCTCTTTGGAGGCGTACCTCGCCAGGGCATCGAGGGCGTTCTCCAGCTCTTCCGGTTCCACCTCTCCGCACCCCCGACGCGACCGCGACACCTCACGGGGTTCAAAAGATGATCGGGAAAACCGCCGGCGTGGACGAAGCCGGAAGAGGCCCCGTCTTCGGGCCCATGGTGGTGGCTTGCGTGACCGCCCCTTCGGAACGCTTAGGGATCGGAGCCAGGGATTCCAAGAAACTGACACCCGCGGCCAGACGACGCCTCGTCAGGAGGATAATGAGCGACCCGAGACTCAGCGTCGATGTGGAGATAGTCTGGCCGTGGGAGATAGACAGGGAAGGGGTCGCCGAAGCCGAGTTCCGAGCGGTGGCTTCCCTGGTCAGGCGTTGCGGAGCGAGGAGGGTCATCCTGGACAAGCCGGGGAACTACGACGACGAGACCCTACTGAGGAAACTCAGACCGCCCGAGGGGGTGGAGATAATCGCGGAGGAGAGGGCCGACGACAGGTACGAGGTGGTCTCGGCGGCCTCGATAGTGGCCAAAACGTACCGCGATTGGATAGTGGAGAACCTGGAGAGGCTACACGGACCGGTCGGCTCCGGGTACCCCACCGACCCGAAGACCATCGAGAGGCTTGAGAGGGAGATATCGGAGGATGGTCCCCTTCACGACATGTTCCGGAGGTCCTGGAGCACGTATCGGAGGGTGGAGAGGAAGGTATCCACGAAGACGCTGGACGAGTTCCTACGCGGGTGAAGGGGGCTGCGTTGGAACTGCGATTAGCGGGATTTCGCCCGGTCAGCTGCTCCGACGGCCTCCCGGGCGAGGTCGTGGCGGTCGTATGGCTGCAAGGGTGCCCGCTGAGATGTCCGTGGTGCCATAACCCGGAGACCAGGGACGAGAGCGGGGGAAAAGAAGTGGACGTGAACGATGTCGTGGAAGCCCTATCCAGATACTCCCCGTACCTCGATGTCGTCGTGATAAGCGGTGGAGAACCCCTCGCTCACGATCCTGAGGAGCTCATGGAGCTGGCCGAAGGAGTTGAGGATATGGGGCTCGACCCCGTCCTCGACACGTCCGGGTACCCACCCGAGAGACTGGCCGAGGTCGTCGGTACCTTCACCAGGGTGGCCCTCGACTTGAAGGCCGAGCTGAGGGAGGAGGCTTACCTGAAGGCCACGGGGGGTGTGATGGGGGCGGAGGACCTACTCGCGGCGGCCGAGCACGCGAGAACGGTGACACTGGAGCTCAGGATCACTACCCATCCCTTACTCGGTGATCCCAAGAGGGTGGCCGAAGACGCCGAGACCCTTGAACCGGACGTGGTGGTAGTGCAGCCCTACACGGGCAGGGGAAAAGGGCCCGATCCCGAGGAGCTGGGCAGGGAGCTCAGCAGGAAGGGACTCTCCGTGTACGTGAGGCCCACCCCTGGGGAGGATGCGGGTGCGGTTCGAGGTTAGGGACAGAGACGTCGCCGGAAGGATCGGAAGGTTCGACACCGGAGGGCCCGTCGTGACCACGCCGGAACTCATGCCCGTGATAAATCCCCACGAGCCTACGGTGGACCCCAAGGACATCGAGAGGATAGGGTTCGAGGCCGTGATAACCAACGCTTACATCGTGTGGAAGGACGAGGACCTGAGGGAGAGAGCCATCGACGAGGGCATCCACTCCGTGGTAGGGTTCGACGGGTTCGTGATGACGGACTCGGGCTCGTTCCAGCTGGCCGAGTACGGTGACGTGGAAGTCGACAACAGGACGATAGTCGAGTTCCAGGCCGAGATAGGATCGGACGTGGGGACGATCCTGGACATCCCCACGCCGCCCGACGCGCCTAGGGAAGTGGCGGAGAGGGACGTGAAGACCACCGTAGAAAGGGCCAAAGAAGCCGTGGAATGTGAGGAGAGACCACCCCTGGCGTTGACCGTTCAGGGCTCGACGTATCCGGACCTCAGGGAAAAGTGCGCCGCGGAGCTGGGTGAGCTTCCGGCGGCGGTACACCCGATAGGAGGCGTGGTCCCGCTGCTCGAGGATTACAGGTTCGCGGACGTCGTCGACGTGGTGATGGCGGCGAAGAAAGCACTACCCCCGGAGAAGCCCGTGCACCTGTTCGGGTGCGGGCATCCCCTGGCTATCCCTTTGGCCGTCGCCATGGGCTGTGATCTGTTCGATTCCGCCTCGTACGCGTTGTACGCTAAGACCGGGCGTTACCTCTCCGTACTCGGGACGCTGAGGTTGGAGGAGATGCGCTGGTTCCCGTGTAGGTGTCCCGTGTGTTCGAGGTACGATCCCCAGGATCTGAGGGAGATGCCGGAGGAAGAACGAGTCGAGTTGCTGGCCCTTCACAACCTCAACGAGTTAAGGAGGGTCATCGATACCGTGAGGTGCGCGATCTCCGGCGGGGAGTTGTGGGAGCTCGTGGAAGCGACGTGCAGGAGTCATCCGGCTGCGTGGGCGGGTCTCGTGCGCTTGTCCTCGAGGTACGGGGACGAGTTGGCCAGGTGGAGTCCCTCCGTTAAGCGTAGCCTGAAGGTGTACGACGAGGTGTCGAAGGGTAGACCGGAGCTGCACATCTACCGCGACAGGATGAGAGGGAGATTCGGAGGGGTAGAGGGGAGGAGGATCGTTAAGGCCGGTAGGCGCCCTTACGACGTCGAGTGGTTGGAATCGTGGGAGTTGGCCTTCGTCGACGAGTGGTTGGGGCTGGTGCCCGGTGAGTTGACCAGGACCTTCCCGTGTCACTCTCTGGTCGAGCCGTCGGAGTTCGAGCGTCGTCGTGATGACGGTGAGGACCGACGGAGCGGCGGGCGCCGCGGTGATGAAGGTCGCAGGCGCTGACTTCGTCCTCGTCAGGGAGGGGATGACCGAGTTCTACGCCCCCGATCCGGAGAGGTTCTCCGAGGGGGGGCTCCCTACCAAGGATTCCCCCGTGGCGTTCGCGCCCAACGCCGACGTCAACAGGTCCGTGTTGGTGCTGTTCCACCGCGTTCATCCCATCGAGACCTTCGGTGACGTGTTCTGCGGCGTCGGAGCGAGAACGCTCAGGTTGCACGAGGAGGCGGGCTTGAAAAGGGCGGTGTTGTCCGACGTCAACCCGGTGGCGTGTAGGGTCGCGGTTATAAACGTGAGGAGGGCGGGGGTACCGGCGGAGGTCCTGTGTGCGGACGCGTTCGCCGTTATGGCGACCAGGGAGTTCGACGCGGTCGACTTGGACGTCCATGGGTCCCCCGTTCCCTTCGGTCAAGCGGCGTTCAGGGCCGTCAGGCGTGGTTTCGTTCACTTGACCGCGACGGACTTGGCTTCCGTGAGGACGGGGGCCGTGAGGAGGAAGTACCTGGTGGAAGGGGAGGTACCCGAGGGGGATTGGGGAGCCGCCAGGGTGGTGGTAGGGGCTATGGTCAGGTTGGCGGCGTCCGAGGGGGTCGGTGCGAGGCCCCTATACACGCTTGTGGAACGGGGGGTGAGGGTGAGAGCCTGTTTGGAGACCGTTCCCAGGAGGTCCGCCGCCAACGAGGCCTTGGAGAACGTCGAAGGAGGGGTTTGGACGGGTCCGTTATGCGATGAGGAGGTCGTTCTTTCCATGATGGAGGAGTTGGGCGACGTGGGCACCGGATGGCCTCGGTCCCTCGTCGATAGAGTCAAGGATGTTCTGGAGGAATCACTCACCCTCGGAACACGGGAGGGTGCGGTTCCTTGACGAACCCTGTGGTTAGGGAGGTTGAGAAGCTGAGGGAGGCCAGGGTGGCCAGGACCCTGGCTACGCAGCATCCGGACGCCACCGTGACGGTCCGAGTACAGGAGGAACCGCAGGAAGCCGTGGAATGTCTGACCGAGTACGGTTGCGAGGAATACATGATCGACTTCGAGGGGAAACTCACCCCTTACCTTCAACCCATGCAGGTGTTGATGGAGCTGCACGACGCCGGCGTCGTGGTAGGTGAGGATAGGTACGTGATAACCCGGGTACCCAGCGCCACGAAGGAGAACGTTCTCAGGCAGATCCAAGCCCTCCTCGGCGTGATGGAGGCCAACGCGGAGCTTCAGAAGAGGGAGCCGGACGCGCGCGGCATATTCGAGGTCGTACACCCGATGACGTCCTCCCCGGACGAGCTGGTGGAGTTCGTGGACAGGATATTCTACGCGAGGAGGTTCGCGGCGAGGGAACTCGACGTCCCCTTGAGGGCGGGCAACCTGAGGGTGATCCCACTCATAGAGGAGGTACCGGAGTTACTCTCCATCGACGAGATACTCAGGGGGTATGTGCAGGGCGTCAGGGAGATAGGTGTCGACGTGAGCTACGTCAGGGTGTTCGTGGGTAGGTCTGACCCCGCCTTGTCTTACGGTCACATGGCTGCGGTCCTGGCGTGTAAAAAGGCTATTTATGAAGTTTATGAACTTTCTGATGAACTTGGCGTTCCTATGGTTCCTATATTTGGAGGAGGATGTTTACCGTTTAGAGGACACGTGAAACCAGGCTTAGAAGATAGGTACACATCGGAGTACGCGGGAACCGCAACGTTTACGATCCAGTCAGGGTACAGGTACGATCACCCGAAGGAAGAGGCGATAGCTTCCATAAAGAGGACCAACGAGTTGGCCGCGAACGAGCCGTTGGAACTCTCGGACGACGAGCTCGAGCACCTGCTCCTGGCCACCGCTATATTCGTGAAGCATTACCTCAGCGTGTTCTACAGGGTCATAGGCGTCATCAACATCGTGGCCGATATGCTCCCTAACACCAGAGACAGGCTCGCGAGGAAGGGTCCGGTAGGATACGCTAGGGACATACCGGAGCCGGAAAGGGTCGGTGAGATGTGCAAGGATCTAGGTGAAGTGGGTCGGGAGCTGTACAGGGAGCTCAGGAGCATGAAGGTAGAGATGCTCCCGGAGCTTCCGAGGGCGATCAAGTTCACCGGAGCTTTCTACACGGTGGGTATGCCGCCGGAACTCATCGGAACGGGTAGAGGATTGGCCGAGATAGAATCGAGGTTGGGTGACGACGCCCTGGAGACGGTCCTGTCGTTGTACCCGACGTTGGAAAGGGACATAGACTTCGCCGTGGATTACACGTTCCTGGAGACCGCCGGGTCGGTGTTGTCGTCGACGGCCGTATCCCTCGTGAACTCCGACCTCGAGTACTGCGTCGAGTACCTGGACATCGAGCCTCCCTCGGACCTGGAGTACCAGAACCTCGTGCACACGCTGGAGCCGTACCTCAGGTACGTGACGACCCACGGGAAGCCGGAGAAAGAACCGAAGCAGTTCATCCGGGAGATATTGTTGGAGATGGGTAGGCTGCGGGGATCGTTGGGTTAACGTCGAGAACCGAAACGGTTAACGCGGACTCGAGGTCGGCGGGACGGGGGTGAGATAACTTGAGGAAGGCCGTGGTAGTGCTAGCGCTGCTGACTGCCGGCGCGCTGGCGCTGGCGCCGGCGGCCGCTCAGACGTCCGCCAGCCCGGCGGGCGGTGGGAAGACGGGTGCCACGAGCGCGACCGGTACCGCCGCCGGGGGCCCGACACCCACGCCGGTCAAGGCTTCCAGCTCCTCGGCCAAGGCGTCCAGTAAGGCCTCCAACGCCCCAGGGGCGGGAGGTCCTTCTTCCCCGTCGGGTTCGACGTCGGCGGGCAAGTACAAGACCGGAGTGCCGTTGGTGCCGGTGATGGTGGCCGGTGTCGCCGCCGTGGCGGGGGCCGGCCTGGTAGCGGCGGGCCGACGACGTTAAACGGGAAAGCGTTCGAGGGTGCGAGGGACACCACCTGATGAGGTGGAGAGAAGTGCCTGTAGAGGCCAAGGAGGAGGCACTACGGGCACTCTTAAAGGCCCTTCCCGAGGACCCGTATCACCCCCGGGACGCCCTGCCATCCAGGTTTTTCCGCGGGCGCCGTATCCCCGTTGTCAACCCGATAGAGCACCTGTTGAGCGCGGGACTCAGGTCCCCCACGACGCTGACCGAAGCCGTGGCGGACGCCGTTGTGCAGGTGGTGTCCGACGTCTTCCTAACCTCCTCGACGTCTGTTTCCGTATCGGACGACCCGGAGAGGGTGCTCGAAACCACCTTCTACCTCAGGCACGCCTTCCTGACCTGGGCGGTGGAAGTCGAGAAGGATCCCGACCCCGAGTTGGCCCTCGGGGCCCTTTGCGTGGAATCGGCGCTAGCCAAGGCGTTGGGAGACCCTGACGATGAAGATACAATATTGTTTCTATCCGAAACCCTGAGGGTGGACGCGGAGATCCTCACGGACGTAGCGACCTCCGTGACGTCGCTCGATCAATTACTGCCGCCCGTCTCGTCGTTCGCCAGAACATGGTTTCCATACGTCCTCATGTCCCACGTAGTCGCCCATAGGGCCGTCCCCTCGGGCGAGCTGCTGACGCCTCTCGAGCGGGTGGAAGAGGGAACCGAAGAGCAGACCCTCAGGGCCAAAAGGATAACCGACGCCGCCCTCGAGAGCGTATCGGACGACGTGGCGGACTTCATCTTTTCAACCGCGGAGACCGCCGCGTCGGTCGTGGAACCGCTGGCCGATCCTAGGACCCTCGTGGAGGCGATATCGAGCGTGAACCCGACCATGTCCGTCGGTGGCGTCACGATAGAGCCGTCGGAGTACGATTCACTCTGGAAGGGGCCGTCGACGGATGCGGAGGAAAGGGTGGAGGGGATAGTGGAGAAGCTGGGCCTGGACGCCGTCGACGAGATAGTCGAAAACCCTCCGGACCCGTTGGAAGGTCTGGAGCTTTTGGAGGAGGAAGAGGATCAGTCGTAAACCTTCAGCGGCTCGTACAGGGTGCTCCGCTGTACCGGGGTGAATCCGGCCTCCCTGATAACCTCGACCATCTCCGACACGCTCACGCTCTCACCCTCGGTCGATCCGGCCTCCCTGGAGATGTTCTCCTCCATCAGCGTGCCACCGAGATCGTTTGCCCCCGTGTTGAGTACGAGCTGAGCCAGCTTCATCCCGAGCTTCACCCAAGAGACTTGGATATTCGGTATAAGGGGACCGAAGTACAGCCTGGCCACGGCGTGAACCAGGGCGTCGGTCATGCCGTCGACGCCTGGTCTCGCGGCGCCCTCCCTGTAGATGGGTGCGTTCTTGTGCACGAAGGATAACGGGACGAACTCCGTGAACCCGCCTGTGTCCTCCTGGATCGATCGGAGCAACCTCATGTGCTCGATCCAATCCCCGGGTGAGTCCACGTGGCCGTACATCATGGTGCTGGTGGTGGGGATACCCAAGGAGTGGGCCGTTCTGATGACCCGTTCCCACTCCTCGGTGCTGAGCTTGTCGGGGCACAACCTCTCCCTGACGTCATCCGACAGTATCTCGGCCGCCGTACCCGGCATAGAATCGAGGCCTGCCCGCTTGAGTTCCCTCAGCACCTCCTCCAGGGGCTCGCCGGAGAGTTTCTGACAGTACTTGACCTCCATGGGCGAGAGACCGTGGATATGGACGTCGGGCGCCTGGGACTTGATCTCCTCGAGCATCTCCAGGTAGTACTCGAAGGTGGCCTCGGGGTGTAGTCCACCCTGCACGCAGACCTCCGTAGCCCCCGCGTCCCTGGCCTCGGCGGCCCTCCTACCAACCTCCTCCGGGGACATCCGATAGGCGTCGGGATCGTCGGGATCCCTCCTGAAGGCGCAAAACCTGCACCTGTTGACGCATACGTTCGTGAAGTTGATGTTCCTGTTCACGACGAAGGTAACGTGCTCACCCACTATCTTGAGCCTCGCCTCGTGGGCCGCCTTCAAGACCGTGAAGGGGTCTATCTCACCCTTAAGGGCGGCCAACGCGGTCCTCTCGTCGATCCCCCCCGAGACGGCCATGTTGACGAGCTCATCGACGCTCACCGTCATGAAGGGCACCCCGGTTCCCCTCGACCGAGGTTTCACCGACAAATCCCTTCCGAACGGCCTCCACCCGTGTCCCTCGCCCATCGCGCCCCTACCCGGGGCGCTGGGCCATAGCTCAGTCCTGTCATCGGCCTTTATCCACGAGACGGACGTCTTTGATCACCAAGCGCCCCGACACGCCGTCCCACTCCTTCTCGAACTCACGGATCTCGAGTCTGGATTCGAAGCACGGGCCGTCCAAAACTAGGGTTTCGTACTCTCCCCCCTCACCGGCGGGATGGATGCGATACCTGTCGTGTAGTTCTCTGATATCCTCTATGAAACGCCTGTCTATCCTACGTCCTAGCCAGCTCTCATCCATCCCGGCCGCCGCGACCGCCGTGACGATGACCTCGAACCCCTCCTCGACGAGGAGCTCCAGTTCCTCGAAGGGATCCATGCCCCACAACGGGTGGACGTGCTCGATCCCCAGCTCCTCGCACAGGCGGTCCAGCCTCTCCTTCTGATACCTGGAGGCTATGGCCCCGGACACCAGGGCGTCGACGTCCAGCCTCGAAAGTACCCTCGAGAGGACTTCGATATCCCCCTCGTCGTCCTCCCCCGACGATACCCTCACGGGCTTCAACCCCATGGCCTCCGCCACCAACTCCCCTAGCGGGGCGTTCGGCACGTGGAACATCATACTCTCAGGGTCCGATGGGACGACGACCAAACCGTACTCGACGTCGTACCTCCGGGAGGACAGGTACGCGGCAAGCGTTGAGTCCTTGCCCCCGCTGAGTAGTGCCGCCGCCTTCAACCGCCGTTCCCCCTGAGGTAACCCAGGACGCGGGCTCCGACGAAGAGCACCAGGAAGTTCCTGATTTCCCCCACGAGAAAGCCCGCCGGCGGGAACCCGACCAGTATCGCTATCGACGAGTTCAGCCCGTCCGCCAACGTGAACACGGTCCTCGTGGATTCCTCCCGCAGGACCGGTCTGAGGGTCACGAGGTAGATCATCATCTGGGGTGGGAATATCCAGGACATCGATAGGAAAAACGCCTCGGAGGACATCACCGCCGCCACCAGTCGTTCCTCGGTGATCTTTCCCGTACTGAGGACGCGCCACGCCACCAGACCCGAGAGACCGATCTCAGCGCACGTCGACATCGCCTTGGCGGCCCGTACGCTCAGTCCAGGATCCATCAGCCTGAAGAACTGCCATATCCCGAGCTCGCAGTACCAATGGGAAAGCCACCAGAGAAACGCTTCGAACCCCTTGAACGATACCGCCGGTATCAGGGAGTACGGGAGGAGTGACGCCGTGACGACTCCTCCGGCGGCCCCTACTCTTTTGATCAACGTCCCTTTGGTGGTTGCCAGCGCCGCGATCCCGAGTGGAACCAGGGTGACCGGCTTGGCCGAGACGGACACGGCCGCCAGCGCGATACCCGACCTTCGGTCGCCCTTGAGGATTCTGTTGAGACCGGCCAGGAACGGGACGACCGCCATCAAGTCCCAGTTCCTGGTGGAGAAGAACAACATCGTAGGGGACAGGACCACCATCCAGAACGAACCTCTCCTACCCACCCTATCGGCGAGTTTTCTCGTCTCGTACAGGGCCATCGGGTACAGGAACGCGCAGACGGTACTGTGCGTGTAGTAGAGCCTGAAAACCGGCTCGGCGGTTTCCGCAAGCACGAGGACGTTGAGTGCCGCCGCGATCAAAGCGATGCCGTAGAGGTAGTTCAACCCGAATTCGAGGGCTAGCCCCACGGAGACGCACACCAGCGCCGTGAGTGGTAGCACGAAGAACCTCAATTCGTAGGGGGGTAGTGTCCGTGAGGGAGGAGGGGTGGGTACACCGGAAGCCACCGCCGCGTCCAGGATGAACTCGAGGGCGGGTAACGGAGGGTATTCGAACAGGAAGTCAGCGTACGGGAGTGGGATCTCACCGATGGGTACTGGGGATGTGAAACCGAACCGCTCCATGACCCCATGGGTCAGCGGTTCGAGGTTCACGACGGTCATCTCTTCCGAGGGCGCGTTGATCTTGACCGGGCCCACCCCTACGGCGCGTAGGTACACGATGGCCTGGTCACCGCCGCGACCGGGTCCCGGTGGGCTGTTGATAGGGAGGGCGAGGGAGAACAGAACCGCCGCCAAAACGGGCCATAGCCATCTCTCGTCCCCCGGCCGGATCTTAGGTGGCAACAACCCGCGGGCCCCCGCCCACGGTTCGGAAAGGGGCACCGCCGTCGGGGTGGAGTTCATAAAATACTATGGAACGGAAAGTTTCATGCCTCATAAGAAGTTCCTTAACAGCGATAAGCCGGCGCGGCCTACATCGGCCACTAGGGCCCTGACGATGGCACCGGGCTCCAGGAGGACCCTCGGGACCTTGTTCGGGTGTAGCAGCACGGCGAAACCGAGCGAGGTTCCCAGCGCGTCGTAGAGCGTTCCCAGGATTATCGGCGTCGGGTATCCGGAGGCTTGGAGTGCGGGCCAGGCGGGATCGAACCTGAACACGACCTCGTCGACGGGGACCGCCATCTCGTTCCCCAGCGCGTCGTCGACGGTTTCCACGAGGTTAAGGGCGATCCCCGACAGCGCCAACAGCCCGATCCAGTGGGTTACCGGTCGGATCGGGACGGTGGCCGCCTCGAGGAGGATCTCCGTCATCGGTGTCTGAGGGAGCGTATCCACGGCCATCGTTAAGGCCAGCACGTACGCCGCCTCGCTGGGAGCGCTTTCCGGGATGGACCCGTAGGTTGCCAGCGTGATGAGAACGTCACCGGCCGCCATCTCGGCGTTGTAATCCAAGTACTCCTCGGACAGCCCCAGCACGTCTTGGAGCGCCGCCGCTGAAGCCACGGAGGCACCGAACCGGGCGATGGAATCCGCCAGCGCGTAGTAAGGAGGGTAGTTCAACTTCACGGTGTTACCCAGGTAGTTGGCCACCACGCCCGCGGACGCTATCACCGTGCCTCCCACGACCTCATCGACATGGAGCGCGCTAGATCCTCCGGCCAGGGTGGTTACCGTAAGGACGACCGTGATCGGAACCTCCACACGTATCAATGCAACCCCCGGGTCCATCGGTCGATCCCGTTCGGAAAATTCCTCGGGGAGTATCGACATGAGGAGCGAAGAAGTCCGAGAGGGAGTAGAGAGAGCCCCTCACAGGTCCCTTCTGAAGGCATGTGGAGTAACCGATGAGGAACTTGAAAAACCATTCATAGCGGTCGTGAACACGTACGCGGAAATAGTTCCGGGGCACGTCCACCTCGATAAGGTCGCTGAGGCCGTGAAAGCAGGGATAAGGATGGCCGGCGGCGTCCCGTTCGAGGTCAACACGATAGCGATCTGCGACGGGATAGCCATGAACACTCCCGGTATGAAGTACTCGCTTCCCAGTAGGGAACTGGTGGCGGATTCCATCGAGTCGGTCGTGGAGGCGCACAGGTTCGACGGGTTCGTGGCCGTCGTATCGTGTGACAAGATGGTTCCGGGTGCCCTGATGGCGGCCGCTAGACTGGACATCCCGGCGGCGGTGGTGACGGGGGGTCCCATGGAGCCGGGTCGTCACGACGGGGATAAGGTGGACCTCATCGACGTGTTCGAGGCCGTAGGCGCCGTGGAGCGCGGTGAGATGGACGAGGAGGAGTTGAGGGAGCTGGAGGACGTCGCGTGTCCGGGTCCGGGATCCTGCGCCGGCATGTTCACGGCGAACACCATGGCGTGCATGACCGAGGTTTTGGGGATGTCGGAGTTCAACTGCGCGGCTACCCCGGCCGTGACCGCCGAGAAATTGAGGCTGGCTAAGGTAACCGGGATGAGGATCGTCGAGGCCGTGGAGAAGGGCGTGACCGCGAGGGATGTTATAACCAGGGAGGCGCTGCTGGACGCCGTCGCCGTCGACATGGCGCTCGGAGGGAGCACCAACACGGTTTTACACCTGCTGGCCGTGGCTAGGGAAGCCGGCGTGGATCTGTCGCTCGACGACTTCGATGAGATGTCCGAGAAAGTTCCACACATCTGCGCGATGAGACCCGGCGGTCCCTACACGATGAGGGACCTGTACGAGGCCGGAGGCATACCCGCCGTCATGAAGGAGATAAGCGACGTTCTGCACCTCGACAGGCCGGATTACTCCGGCAGGCCCGTGTCCGAGAGGATCGAGAGGGCGGAGATACGGGACAGGGACGTGATCAGACCCAAGGAGGACCCCGTCCACGAGGAGGGCGGATTGGTCATACTCAGGGGTAGCTTAGCGCCGGACGGTGCGGTGATCAAGGTGGCCGCCCTCAACGATGACATGAGGGAGCACGAGGGTCCCGCGGTGGTGTTCGACTCGGAGGAAGAGGCCACCGAGGCTATACTGGGCGGGGAGATAGACGAGGGGGACGTCGTGGTCATACGTTACGAGGGTCCGGCCGGCGGCCCGGGGATGAGGGAGATGCTCACGCCGACGTCCGCCTTGTGCGGGATGGGGTTGGACGACTCCGTGGCGTTGGTCACGGACGGGAGGTTCTCCGGCGGTACGAGGGGACCGTGCGTGGGTCACGTGTGCCCGGAGGCCTACCGGGGCGGCCCGATAGCGATCGTGGAGGAGGGAGACACCATCGTGCTCAACGTAAACGAGAAGAGGTTGGACCTCGACGTCCCGGAGGAGGAGATAGAGGACAGGTTGGAGAGGTGGGAGCCACCGAAGGACGACGTGAAGGGGTACTTGGCCAGGTACAGGGAGCTCGTTAGCGGGGCGGACGAGGGGGCGGTCCTCAGGCCACCTTCCTCCCGGTAGCGTGTTCCCACACCTTCAGATCGATGTACTCTATCCTAACCTTGTTCCCGACGGCTTCGACGACGACGCCCGTGTGTACCTTACCCATCATGCAGCCCTCGGGGATGAACCGGACGGTCTCCCCGACGTCGGGGACCCTACCCTCCTCCACGATACCCTCGAACGCGACGACGAAACATAGTCCCACGTCCTTGAAATCCTCGTATTCTCCCTCGCCTTCTATCCTGTGTAAGGGTCCTACGATGTGGACGGTGAGGAGACCACCGTCGGCTTTCAGCACCTCGGCGAAATGCGTGATAGGGCACCCCAAAGGCCTGTACCGTACGATTTCCCCCTCCTCCACGTTCGTGGTACCTGTTAGGGGATGGATGTCCTCCCTGCACGAGGGTTCCCCCGGTAGCGGGGATAGGACGAAGTCCGCTTCCAATCCATCGATGATCCCGACGGGTCTCTCGACGGCCTCGATCTCGGCCTTTTCGAGTAACTCGCGGATCTCCTCGGCCACGTCCTTGAAACGCTCGCTTTTGAGGTAGGGGCAGTCCTCGATGGCGGCTCTCCCTTCGATCAGTGCTTCGGCGAACTCGTCGCATCTATCGTGACCGCAGGCCCCGCAGTTGAACCCGGGCAGTCTCTCCAGGATCTCCCTGAACACGTCGTCCACGTCACTCACCCCGGTACTCCATGAACCCGTCGATCCTGCGCAGGACTCCTCTGTGTAGATCGGATGCCACTCTGGTTTCCCCTACACACAGCGTACAGACGCATAGGGGCGCTTTCTCCCTCAGTCTCACATCCCGCATGTCGGTGGGGATCTCAGGGCACTCTTTCTCGACGAGTTCGGCCAGTAACTCGCATCCCGTTCCGGTGAGGCCGTTGGTCTCTATCACCTTGCAGTCGGGGTTCACCTCGGTTATCTTTTTGATGAAGACATCTCTCTCCGCCTGCGAGACGAGGTCTCCCTTGTTGACGCATACCACGTCGGCGGTGCTCAGGAAGGGGCCGACCTTGGCGGGGGATTTGGGGCCCAACGTGACGTCCGCCACGCACACCCCCAGGCACGCGTCGACGTACGGGGAACACCTCAGGCACAGCCCCGCCGTTTCCACGAAGAGGACGTCGGCACCCTCCTCTTCCGCCCACCGGACCGCCCTCTCCAGGTTGTAGGCGGTGAAGTGGTCGGGACACATGTCCTTGGCCAAACCGGCCTTGGCGGGGACGCCGAGCCTTTCTTCGACGATCTCGTGGTCCTCGGTGTCCAAGCAGTCGACCTTCAGGTAGGCGACGTCGTGATCGTCGACGAGGTTCTCGAGCGTGTGGATGACCACGGCGGTCTTCCCGGAGCCTGGCGTCCCTGAGACGATCACCAGCTTCAAGCGGTGGTCACCTCCGGGGGTTCTACGCCTTCTATCCGTTCGCCCTCCCTGACCCTTTCCCGGAGTTCGAGGAGCCAGTCGTCGACTTTCTCCAGCAGCTTGGCGGCTTCCCTCTCCGACCTCGACGTCCTGATGATCTCGGTCATGGCGCCGTTACGCATGACTACCCTAACGTCGGCTCTGAGGGCTATCACCGGATCGTGGGTGACCACGACGACGATCTTGTCGTGGGACGTTAACTCGTCCAGGGCTTCGTGCTTCTTTATCCCGGCGTTCTCGATCTCGTCGAGGAGTACGACGGGCCTGTCCCCTATCACGGCGACATCCGCGACCATGAGGGCGCGGGATTGACCCCCGCTGAGTTCCGTCATGTGCATGTCCGGGTGGATCGGTTCCCCCGTCAGTCTATTGGCGACCTCCAAGACGTCGTACGGGTCGACGTCGGTTCCCTCGGCTTCGACGTGGGCCTCTAGGAACTCGGCGACCGTGCAATCGGCTAGGAAACCCATGGTTTGGGTGACGTGGGCCACCAGTCTGCGTCTGGGGTTGAACCTCAGGTCCTCGGGCGGTAACTCACCGTTCACGAGCACCTTCCTCCCTGTGACGGTGTCGCCCCTGGCCAGTACCTCGATGTCGCGAAGGAGGGCGGACTTGCCGGACCCCGTGGGACCGACGACGGCGGTCACCGTACCCCTCTTCAGCTCCAACTCCCGTACGGGCTCCGGGTTTCCGTCCTTGTCCCTACCCCCGAGGACGGTCAGTTTCTTCACTTCCAAGTCGCGACCCCTTATCGTGCGATCCTGTGACAACGATATAAGTGTGAACTGAAACGGATATTTACACGGTAGACGACCGTTCCCTAAGCGGCACAAAACCGCCAGATGTGCTCGGGACTCTCACATCTCGGCACAGGGGGGAACCGTCTCGCCGGTCACCTTGCGTGAGATGAGAAGGTTGGAGCTGAACGCCAGGTGGCTCGGGGTGGAAGAGGTTTTCCTCATGGAGGCGGCCGGGGCCGGCGTCGCTCGAGTCGTCTCGGAGGATTACGACCCCGACGCGGTGACCGTGGTGTGCGGAACAGGAGGGAACGGAGGTGATGGTCTGGTCGCCGCCCGGTACTTGGCGGCCGAGGGTAGGGACGTGAAGGTGTTCCTCGTCGGGAGACGGGAGGCGATCCGGAACGAGGGAACCAGGCTCAACTTGAAGAGGGCCGAAAGATCCGGGTTGGGTATCGAGGAGATCAAGGACTCGGACCAGGTGCCCGAGAGGTTCGAGGGTGACGTGATAATCGACGCCGTGCTCGGGTTCGGCGTGAAGGGTCCTTTACGGGAACCGGTTAAGTCCGCGGTCGAGGCCATCAACTCCGCCTCCGAAGAAGGTGCGGTCGTGGTCTCGGTTGACGTTCCCACGGGGATGGACCCGGACACCGGGAAAGTCCACGGTTCGGCCGTCGAGCCGAACGTCGTCGTGTCGGTGCACGATCACAAGGTAGGCGTCGTCGAGACCCTATCGGACGTGATCCTAAGGAAGGTGAACGTCGGGATACCCCCCACGGCCGAAAAGATCGTGGGTCCCGGTGACGTGGTGGTATCAGGGATCTTGGACAGAAACCCGAAGTCTCACAAGGGAGAAAACGGTTCCGTGCTCGTGGTCGGCGGCTCACACCTCTACGTCGGGGCCCCCAGGCTGACGGCTCTAGGGGCCTTGAGGGCGGGCGCGGACCTGGTGTTCCTGTTGACCGTGGAGGAGGTGCCCAGGGAGGATCCCGACATCATCTACGTCCCTGTGGACGGGCCCTACGTGGAGCCCTCGGAGCTGGACGTGGCGCCGTGGAACAGGATCGACGCGGTCGTCGTCGGACCCGGCTTGGACGGGACCAATACCAGGGGTATCGTCCGGAGGGTGGCCGAGGAACACGACGGTCCGATAGTCGTGGACGCGGACGGCCTCAGGGGGGTCTCCGACCTGGACCTCGACGAGAGGTTCATCCTCACGCCTCACCCGGGGGAGTTGGCTAGGGAGTTCGACGTCGAGGTTCCGGACGACATCGAGGGTAGGGCCGAGGTCGCCGCCGAGGTGGCATCCGAGCACGGTTGTACGGTGGTGATCACGGGTTACGTGGACGTCGTAGCGTCGCCCGAGGGTGAGGTCAGGTACAACGTGACCGGTAGCCCCGGTATGACCGTCGGAGGCACCGGGGACGTCTTGGCGGGAGTGATAGGAGCGATGGCGTCGGTGCTCGAGGATCCGTTCGAAGCGGCGTGCGTCGGCACGTTTCTGGTGGGGGCGGCGGGTCAAAGAGCGGAGAGGAAGAAATCGTACGGGTTTACGGCCACGGACGTGGCGGAGAGCGTGCCGAAGGCGATGAGGAACCCGTGGTCTGCCAGACCTACCGGTATCGAGCACGTGCCCGAGGACTAGTGACCCATCACCCCTCTCCCGACCACGTACACCGTCACCGTTTGATTGTGGTGCATGATGGAGCCCGACGGTGTGGGGCCGAATTCCCCGTAACAGTTGAACCCGAACACCGGCGTGTCCTCGCCCACCACGTCCGTCACTATGTCTATCGCCTCGTCGGAGTCGACCACGAGATGGCGGGCCGCGCAGTTGAAGAGGAAGACGAGCGATGCCTCCCCGCCGGCGCTCTCCAGGGCCGCCCTCACGGATCTCTCAAAGGAACCCCTGACGTCCCCTCTTGTCATCAGGTGAGCGAAGTTCGATCTCAACGGTGATACCAGCCTTATCGAGTCGCCCTCCACCCCGATGGGTGTCCTGATAATGACGTACTCCCGCGGGCCCGGATCCGGGACGCCGAGCGGGTGCGTCAGTAGTATCGTTTCGTCGATGGATTCCGGCGACGTTCCGATGACCTCGGCGTAGTACTCGAGGGCGGGTTTTCCTTCTATCCTTTTGACGAGTGTCCCCTCCGTCTCCACCTTTACGGGTTCTCCTACGGGCTGGAAGCCGTGATCGACGGCGTAACCTCGCCTAAGGGAAGTGAACACGGACAGCACCGTCACGGCGTCCTCGTGGACTCCTTCGGCGTCGAACACGTAGGTCGGAGCCTCGAAGTCGTACTCGTTTGCGGCCACCCCTCCTACTATCCTAGGGACCGTCGACATGACCTCGTCCAACACGCCCAACAGTATCTCTCGAGGTCCCCAGGGATCGCCTAGGACGCCGGACACCAGCAGTAGAACGTCGGCCATGGAGTGACGGACGACGTCCATGGCCCCTCCCTTGACGATCCCGGTGGCCGCGGGGGCGAGGGCCGCCGATATGTCCCTTTTCACACCTCTTGTGGATCGTCTGACGGCTTCCGATGCTTTCTCTCTCGGGTTCTCGGACGCGTCGCGGGCCATCCCCACTCCAACGACGACGAGTTGTGTCAGCTTCATCGTGAGCACGGCCGCTCCCCTGGTGTAACCGTCGCCCGTTAGGTTCCCGGCCGATGATACCCCTAAGACGAGGGTCTCGTCGACATCGATCTGAGATACGATATCCTTTCTTACTTCATTCGGGTCTAAATTAGGTGTGAAAGATACGAATACTATATCAGGATCAGTTATACCTCCATCATCTAGTGACTCCTCTAAAGCGGAAATAGGATCGTTTTTGTCTTTTCCAACACCAATGTTAATCGGTTTCTTCAATATCTATTACCCTCAAGTGGCCTGCGTTCGAGGCTTTTTCAACGTTCCCTTTTCGTCTAATTGTTGCGGGACAGAGAAGCGATACCGAGTTAACCGTCGACGATAAGGTCCGACCATGAAGGACCGCGGCGGCCCGCCTGACACGATGATGGCGGGTGGGCTGTGGGCCCGGCACAGTTAGCCCGACGGGGCGTAGGGGGCCGACGTCCCGGCCTTCTATGCCGCCCCGTCCGACGGGCCGGGCACATCCGACGCTCATGCTCACTTCTCGGGAATGAGGAGCTGACCCCCGGCTCCGACGCTAGGATGGGGAGAGGGCCACGGGCCGACCCGCCAGGGTGTGACCCCGATGAGAAGGGTAGGGGTTGACACCGGGAGCACCCACGTCGACGTGGTCGTAGTCGAGGACGGGGAGATCGTCGAGAAGAGGAAGGAACCCCACCACGGGGACATCGAGTCCGGGACCCTACGGGCGTTGGAGGGTGTAGAAGGCGATGAGGTGAGGGTCAGCACGACCCTCCCTATAAACGAGCTCCTATCACGAGGCGGTGATCCCGTCCACCTCGTTCTGGTGCCCGGGCCCGGCCTCAATCCACGCCCTCTCCTCGATATCGCGGAATCGTACGAGGTTTTGCCGGGTTACGTGGATCATCGGGGCGACGTCGTGAAGGGGGTCGGAAAGTCCTCCGGGGCGCCGGACGGGTACGCCGTGGCGGTCTGCGTGAAGTACTCGACGCGCAACTCCGAGGTCGAGAGGGAGATAGCCCCGGAAAGCGTCGAAGACGTCACGTTCTCGCACCACTGTCCCCACGGTTCCTTCCCCGAAAGGGTGGCTACGGCGGTCTTGGGCGCTAAGATAAGGAGGATCACCAGGGAGTTCCTCGATTCCCTGCCCGAGGTGGACTTCGTCGTCAAGGGTGACGGCGGTGTTCAGTCGAGGGAGGAAGCCCTGAGGGTTCCGGTCAACGTTCTCCACTCCGGTCCGGCCGCAGGGGGTCTCGGAGCGGTCTTTCTGACCGGGAAGTCGAACCTAAGACTCCTCGACGTCGGAGGCGCGACCGTGGATGTGATCGACGTGGAGGACGGGGCCCCGGTGACCGTCGACGGGGCGGAACTCTTCGGGTACAGGACCACGGTGAGGGCGGCCGACGTGAAGTCCGTTCCGTTGGGTGGAAACGTCGTAGTAGGGAAGGATGGAAGGGTGATACCCGAGAGAGTCGTCGACACGCCCGCTTCCCTCGGAGGGAGCGAACCCACCGTGACGGACGCTCTAGTGGTTGAGGGGCTCGTCGATGGAGACTACGACGTACGGGCTGCGAGGAGGGCCCTGGAGAGGTTGGGTGATCCGAGGGAGATCGCCTCTGAGGTCGTTTCCACGCTGGAGGAGGGGTTGAGGCCTCTCGTCGAGGGTTCGGATCGTCCCGTCTTTTGGGCGGGTACGTTGGCGCCGGCCGTGAGGGACCTCGTCGGTCGTGGGGAGGTGGTTCCCCACCATGACGTGTGTAACGCGGTCGGCTGTGCGGTGGCGGGCCGTTCCAGGGAGGCGACGGTGTACATCAACACGGAGGAGGGAAGGGGACACGTGGTGCCCGTGGGAGAATCCTTCGAGGTCCCCAAGGGGAGAACGCTGAACGATGTGGACGCCGTCGAGTTGGCGTCCGACGCGGCCGGCTTCGATCCGGACGAGGTGGAGGTGAGGGTCTTCGACGTGGTGAGAGGGGCGGTAAGGGTGGGATCCTGGGCAGTGGTTAGGTTGTACCAGAAGCCCCGGGTTGAACCCGTTTGATAGCCATTCGGTGGAGTGGGGAACGAACCTCTAAGCCTCGGACCGAGCCGAGTCCCGTCGGGGGGCAGCGTTGAGGGTCTTAGGTGTCGATGCGGGGTCGACGTATCTCAAGTGCGTCGACATGGACGATGAGGACGTGGTCGACGCCGTGCAGGTGCCTGTGAAGGGTACCGCACACGAGACCTTGGAAAGGGCCCTTGAGAGGCTCGGAGCGCGGGAGGATGAGTTCGACGCGGTGGTGGTGACGGGGTACGGGAGGGAGGCGTTGGAGGACGTGGCGGATGAGGTGGTACCGGAGCTCCCGGCGGTCGCTTTGGGAGCCACTCACATCGAGGACGGTGTCAGAACCGTTATCGACGTCGGTGGGCAGGATACCAAGGTGATGAAGGTTGACGTCGATGGAAATATAGTGGATTTTCAAGTTAACGATAAATGTGCTGCTGGGACGGGCAGGTTCATAGAGAATGTTGCGGACAGGTTGGATATAAATCCTTCCAGTATAAACCATGATGTTAGTCCTGTCAAAATAAATTCCATGTGTGCTGTGTTCGCGGAATCTGAAGTTGTGTCGTTGTTGCATAGAGGCGTTGAGAAGGATAGGATAATGATGGGGGTCTACGAAGCGGTCGCTGAGCGGGTGGCCGTCCTCGCCGAAAGGGTCGATCCGGAGCCGGAGGTCGTACTGGTGGGTGGTATGGTGAAGCAGCCGGTTTTCGCCGACGTTCTCGGGAGGAAGTTGGGGATGGAGGTGAAAACGCCGGGGCTGGCCTGGTGCGCCGGCGCTATAGGTGCGGCGCTGAGGTTCATCAGATCGGCACGTTGAAGGCGATCCCTACCAGCGCTCCCGCCGCCAGCGACAACGGCGGTTCCAAGTGCAGGTACGACAGGATCGCCGCGGTTACCGTGCCCGTCACGATGCCTGTGACTACCCTCGCCAACCATGGTCCCACTATCTGAGACGCCAACACGTCCATCCACGAGGGCTTGGGCATGGATGCGAGGGTTCTCCTGAGTTCCCTCATCTGCATCTCCATGATCCTGAGCCTCTCCCTGAGGGTTTGAACTTCCTCGGCCAACCTCCTGACCATCGCCGCCTGAACCTGTTGTACCTCGGGTGGGTGTGAGGGTGGTGACACGGACGGGCCCGTCGGTCGTGGGCCCGTGCACTGGGGTTGAGGCTGGACTGTCTGCGCGGTGGAGGCGTTGATCGCGTTGAGTAACAGCTTAGCACCCTCCTCGTTGACGTTACCGTTGACGTCGTGACACGGGTGCGGGCCTATCGCTACGACCAGTCCGTTACCCACTTTCTCGGCGATCACCGCGGCCCCGGAGCTCACGACTCCTCCCGCGTACTCGGCTACGACGACGGCGGATGAGGAGGTCGGTTCCAGGATGGGCCCGTTGATGTACGCCATGTTCAACTCGTTCGGGAGCCCGTTCCAAAGTCCGAACGGGTCGTTGCCTGTGAACTTGACTGTCACGGTGCCGACGCCGCGGCCCGACCCTACCACCTTGGCGTCCACCAGTCCAGCGTCGGCCAGGTACATGGCGCCGGCGCAGATTCCGATGACGACGCCCCCGTCGTTCAGGTACTCCTTGATGGCGTCGGCGACTTCGGGGTACGCGAGGAGCTCGTCCACGTAGCCTCCGCCCGGTAGTATCAGGGCCTTGACCGTCGGTTTACCGTTGTACGTCAGGTACTTCACTATCCAGCCGTGTCCCACCTCCACGTACGGGATCCCGTGCTCGTTGAGGACGCTCTCTATCGCGTGAACGCACACTGTTTCCACGTACCTGGGCGGCGCGTAGATCGCCACGGCGTTCTCCGGCACGTTGTACCCTATCCCTCTGCCCCTACCCGGTCCGTAGGAAGCGGTTCGACCTGAGGGGTACGTCTGCGACGAGTCCGAGATCTTGACGAGGTTGTCGCACAGACCGTCGTCGTTGGAGTCGACGTACTTGGGGCAGTGCTTGCCGTACGCGGACCCGTCGGTGAACGTGAGTCCGGTTACCGTGCACTTGTAAACGTCGGCGGCTCCGGCCGCCGGGAGCACGAGGAGCGCCACTAGGAGCGGCGTGGGGAACCTCATCGGTTCACCCTCGGTTCCCCGCGGCCGGCTCGCTTTTATAAGGTGGTGTAAAAGGGTTTCACGAAACGCTTTCCAAGAACGTTTCTACCCTGAGCTTGAGTTGACCGATGTCTTCGTCGCTGTAGTCGCTTTCCAACTTTAGCACCGGGATGTCCTCTTCTTTGAGGGCCTCCTCTATCTTGGCATGCTCCACGGAGTACGGCTGGCAGAATTTAAGGTTGTAAAGTATTACTCCATCGCAGTTATATTCATCATACTTGTTGATTATATCCTCAATTCTCTCCTCGTTCGGCGTAAATATGGCACAATTAGTATTAAGGTAGGCGTCAGCGATGTTCTTCAGTAGGTCGTTCACATCGTCGCCGTCGGTGGATACTTGCTTACCCTCGAAGTATCGGGAACCAGTGCAGGATTCCTCACAAACCACCACTGCTCCGCACGATTCGACCACGTAGAGGAGCTTCCAGTGGGGTATGGGCATCGGGGTTCCCGCTACCAGTATCCTCGGGGCGTTCTCGGCTACTCCGATACCATCGTTAACCCTTTCTTCCAATTCTTCGTTTAATTTTTCTACTTGATTTGTAAATCTATCAACGTCATCATAAAATGCTATTTGAGCTATAAGATTAGCGTCTCTACCGCTTATTGGGGCTGGATCTTCCTTTCTAAGTTCATATAATTTTTCCAGAGCTTTTCTCTTTTTGTTGACTCTTTCGATAGCTTCTTTGAGGTTTTCATACGTTATTTTCTCACCGGAAAGTTCCTCAACGAAATTCTTAAACTTGACAACTTGCCTATACCAGTACTCTTTACCGTCCTCATCTTTAACCTGTGGCATCTCCATTATATACATATCCTTATGTTTAGACATTATCTCATACATCTTCTTCTTACCGTCGCAGGTGTTCTCGCCGACGATGACGGTGGAGACCTGGCAGTACGGGCACAATCTGGCGACCAAGAACCCGAACGATGATTTGATCAGCGGGCATAGGTCTCTGGGGAGGTGCTTTTCAGCGTCCGGGATGGGGAACTCGGCGCCTCCACAGAGTCCGACGCACACGCCTCCCACGGCCAGTGGTATCTCCTCGGGGACGTAGACGCAGAACGTCCCGAGCACGGGTTTGCCCTGCTTCCTGAGCTCGTAGAGTTCCTTGATCCGGGCGCCGTGGATATCGGCAACCACGGCGTCGAAGTACTCCATGGCCTTCGGCCGGTTCTCCTGGCTCAGGAATATCTCCTCGTAAACCTGGGGGAGGGCCTCCAGGAGTTGGTCGTGTCGTTCGAGGTCGATGTTGAGGTCCTTCCATATCTCCCTGATGTCCTCCGCCAACGGAACCCTCCGCGGGTCCCGTGTCGAGCCCGGTATAAGGGGTGATCTTCCGGGATCCGGATGGCTATGCGATCTTTCGAAGCCAGGACCATTCGGAAACGCCGTCCATCACCATCTGCACTCCGATGGCCATGAGGACGACCCCCATCACCCTGGTGAGAACCGATATCCCCGATCTCCCTAGGGCCTTCGTCAACGCCGTGGCGAACCTGAACGTCACGTACGTGGCCAGGGCTACCCCGATGCACGCGGTTATGGTGGCGGCCCTCCCGTACTTCTCCAACATGACTATCACGGTGACTATGGCACCGGGACCGGCCAGAAGGGGTGTCCCCAACGGTACGTACGCCACGCCGACGTCCTCTTCTTCGACCGCGCCGAAGCCCGTGGGGTCGCCACCCACCATCCCGAAGGCGGCGCGGATCAGGAGGAGACCTCCCGCCACCATGAGGGCGGGGACGGAGACGCCTAGCGCGTCGAGGATGGCTTTCCCGGCCACGGCGAAGGCTAGGATGAGCGCGGTGGCGAACGTGACGGCCTTCTCCGCCACTCTCGTCCTCTCGGAGGGCCTCATCCCGGAGGTGACCGCTAGGAACGCCGGGACGTTGCCGATGGGATCGACGACCACGAACAGTTCGACGAATCCTTTGATGGCGGCCTCGATCTCGTTCATCCCTCGCACCACCCGCACCTGAGGCACCTGCGGGACAGGTGACCGTCGGTGTTGTACGGTCCGTACCTGCAGCCGGACGTGTTACCGGGCGGTGCGATCCTGTCGAGTATGCATCGTCCGTTCAGGATCCTGTACACGATGCCCACCGGGCATGCGTAACGGCAGTAGAACCTTGGTATTAAGAGGGAGGGGACGGTGAGTAGTAAGGCAAGGTACGGGGTTGAGGGTGGCCATGGGTTGGGTGTGATTAGGGTTGGGAATTGGGCCCCTAAGCCCGTGGCGATCAGTAATAGGGGCCCGGCGATCTCGGGTACGTATCCCAGTGTTTTCGGGTACGGGAGATCGTAGGCCTTTCCTCCGGTGATGATGGTCCCCAGCGATGTGAGAAGGTCTTGTACGAGGCCCCAGGGACATGCCCAGCCGCACGTCCTGCCGCCCGCTATCACCGCCGGCGCCGCGAGCGTAAGGAGGGTGATCACGGGTGATCCCAGGATCAGGGACTTGATGACGTCGGTGGATCCGGGGAACCCCAGTCCGGGTGTGGGGATAGGGTACCCGGTGAGGGCGCTTAGGGCGGCCGAAGCGGTAAATCCCGCCGCTACGAGCGGTCTAGGGATCCTCAACCGGTGGACACCCCGGGGGTGCTACCATAACCTCGTCGTTGAGGGGACGTGGAGGGACGGGGATCGCCGTGGGACGCGGCGGTCGGAGGTTACCGTTGAGGTTGAAGTGGTGGCAGGTGCCGCTTCTGATCTGGTTCCTGCTGGTGCTGATAGGGTTCGTGAAGTTCTACGCGGCGACGGGATGCATACCGTTGGGTAGGTTGGCGTTGGTGAAGCTGCACGATCCCGACATCAGGCCGGGCGGGTTGCACGAGCTCATCGCCGTTGATACGGCTATACACTTGGGGAAGCCCGCCGTGGTGGTGGTTCACAACGCGGGGAACGAGTACGCGTACGGGGCTTGGTTGGAGAAGGGAGTGTTGGTGTGGAACATAGCGTGTCTCGATCCCAGGGGTAACAAGGCACCGATAGATTGGTGGGGGGTTCTCAGGGAGCTTCTGTTCGCGGATAGGCTCAAGCACGCGGTGTGGGTTCACGATGGGCCGGTTCCCGGGCCGATATTTCCCAGGGATGCGGTGATGTTCTGGCACGGGACGGTCAGGCAGGGGTTTCCGCTGATCTACGGTGGGTGCGGTTGTGAGCCGTACTACTACATATTGGCGAATTACGGTAACATCCCGTTCGCGATAACCGCGGTGGTTCTCGGGTGGTTCACGCCGTTCATTCTGAGCCCGTTGGAGGCGTTCAGGGAGTTGATACACTATAGGTACTTCCAGTACCTGTACGTGACCAAGGTGCACGGTGTTAGGTTGATCAACACGGTGAACTTGGAGGGATCGGCCAGTGAGTTGGAGCAGGAGGTTCCCGCGATCCCGGTGTCATCGACCCCGAGTCTCGTGGGACCGCCCCCGGGGACGGGACCCGCGTCGAGCGCGCCGACGGGTTACAGGACGTACGGTGGGGGGTACGGGGACTAGCCCCGCTCGGACGGTGACGGGTAGTTGGGCGCCTCGTCCGTGATGGCTATGTCGTGCGGGTGGCTCTCCTCGTACCCCGCCCTCGTTATCCTCACGAACCTCGCTTTCTTCTTCATCTCCTCGATGTTCCTGGCCCCGACGTAGCCCATTGACGATCTCAGGCCGCCGACCAGCTGGTAGAGGACGTCGCCCACTGGGCCCTTGTAGGGGACGACGCCTTCGACTCCCTCCGGCACGAACTTGGTCGTGGCCACGTGTCTCCCGCCCTCTATACCGTCCTGGAAGTACCTGTCCGCGGATTCCCCTTTCATCATGGCGCCCAGGCTGCCCATGCCCCTGTACTGTTTGTACAGCCTGCCTTGGAGCCTGATCAGCCTACCCGGGGCCTCGTCGGTTCCCGCCAGCAGGTTGCCCAGCATGACGGCGTCGGCGCCGGCCGCGATGGCTTTGGCTATGTCCCCGGAGTACCGGATGCCACCGTCGGCTATCACGGGGACGTCATGGTCCTCGGCCACGTCGGCCACGTCGGCGACGGCGGTTATCTGCGGGACACCCACCCCCGCGACGACCCTTGTCGTGCAGATGGAGCCGGGTCCTATGCCGACCTTGAGCCCGTCGGCGCCGGCCGCGATGAGGTCCTCCGCGGCTTCACCTGTGGCTATGTTCCCGGCGATGACGTCGGCCTCGACCTCGGGCTTCACGGTCTTGAGGAATTCTATGACGGTCCTGGTGTGAGCGTGGGCGCAGTCGATGACTATGACGTCCGCGCCGGCCTCGTCCAACTCGAGGGCCCTCTCCGGGTCCTTAGGTCCGACGGCCGCGGCCACTAGGTACCTGCCCTCGTCGTCCGTGGCGGCGTCCGTTTCCTCCCTGAACCTGGACAGGTCCCTGGCGGTTATGATGCCGATTAGTCGACCCTCGGAGTCGACTACCGGGACCCTCTCTATCTTCTCGGCTTTCATGGCCTCGTAGGCCCTGTCCTCGAGGTCCTCGCCCTCCTCGACGACGACGGGTTCTTCCGTCATGACGTCGCTGACGCGGAGGTTTTCGAGTTCCTCCTCGGACAGTAGATCGACGTCCCTCCTGGTGACTATCCCGATGACCCTGCCCCGCTCGTCGACCACCGGGAGGCCTCCTACACCGTGTTTCTCCATCCTGTCCATGGCCTCGGTGGCGGGCTCGTCCGGTCCTATGGTCACCACGTCGGTTTGTACGACGGTCCTCGCCTCCTTGACCTTCCGGACTTCCTCGACCTGCTCTTCGACGGTCATGTTCCGGTGGATGACACCTAGGCCTCCGTGTCTGGCCATGGCTATCGCCATCTCGGCCTCCGTGACGGTGTCCATGGCGGCGCTGAGTATGGGGATGTTGATCCTGACGTTCCTGGTGACCCTCGTGGACACGTCAACGTCGGCGGGTTCCACCTCCGACATGGACGGTACGATGAGCACGTCGTCGAACGTGAGCGCCAGGTCCGCCTCTTCGATCTTGGAACGGTAGAACCCGGGCAAGGGACGCCCGCTCCCCGCGCCCTTTGGCGCGGGCGCGGGAGGGTAGCGGTTAAAGGTTACGGGGAGGAGAAAAAGAAAACGCAAACGTTTCTACTCTTCCGAACGCTCCGCCGACTCCTCCGATTCCTTCACGCGTTCTTCTATCTCCTCTACCCTTTCCGCCACGGACTCGACGAACTCGTCGATCTTGGACTTGAACGCCTTGAGCAGCTGCGTGCCTCCCTTTATCAGCAGCAGGCCACCGACGCCCAGACCCACGGCCAGGATACCTATGCTCAAGATGGCGCCCACGCCCGGGATCGGGACGACGAGGGGAGACACCATCACCGCCGCCACTATCGCTACGACCGCGAGGAGGACGTTTTCGATCCCCGATTTGACCCCTTCGTCCTTCTCTCCCAGGATGAGTTCCGATACGAGATCGGCGGCCGGCATCACTATCTCCTTGAGGTGGGCTAAGATCCTGTAGACAAGGTACAGGGCCACCACGATGGCGGCCACGGTCACAACGAGGCTCACCGAAACGCCGACGCCCGGTATGGCGGTTCCCAGAGAGGCTAGGGCGGGTACCACCATCTCCGTCACGACTACCACGAGTATCAGGGCGATCGTGTTTATCAGGAGTGGCGCCAGGTGTTCCCTGACGGCATCCGCGAGGGATGTCTCCTCCGCCAAGCCTGCCACCCCCTCCAGGTCGTGATTTTCGGGTATATAGGGGACAGGGTAGAGGGTGGGGGGTCAACCGCGGAACGTCAGGTAGGCACCGACTGCCGCGAGGATGGCGGCGAGTCCTATCAACCCGGTGGGAACACCGGTCTTGTACTTGCCGGCGGATGTGGGGGCTAAGGAACTCGAGGAGGAACCGGAGGACTTCGACGCCGCCCCGAGGATGACCATGTTATCGCATATCCCGTCGCCGTTCTTGTCGGTGAAGTCCGGACACCTGTGGTGCTGTGTAGTGCAGGGCGTCGGGTAGACCTCGTGATGCACCGTACAACTGTACTGGACCGCCGCCACCGGGCCGAGGGCCACCGCGATGACCACCGCCGGGATCGCCCATGTTCCCCTCACGTCGAACGCCCCTGGCACCGGGCCATGGGATCCGATTAAAAAATCACACGTTCACCGGTGCGCCCTGGAGAGCAGGAACGCGCCCGCCACGGTCCCGAGGGCCGCGGCCAGGACGCCCGCCACCGGGACACCGGTCTTGTACTTGCCGGCTTTGGTGGACGACGCGTACGACCCAGGTCCGCCCGCTCCCGATGCCGAACCGGTGCCCGATGGGCCTCCGGATGGACCCGTACCGGCGTTCCCTCCGCCGCCCCCGCTCGGCCCTCCGGCTCCGACTTGACCGGCCTTCGAGGCGGCCGCGCCCACGGCCTTCTGGGCCGCCTGACCCGCCGTGGACGTCGCCTGGATACCGGTCTGTCCGGCCTTCCCCGCTGCCGCGGCCTGGGTAGGACCTACTATCAGGGGTTCCAACTGAGCCGAGGTGACGCCTAGGCTCACCAGGAGTATCGAGGCGAGGAGGAGGGGCCACCTCAACAAGAGGCGGCGGCCCCCTCGAGGACCCTCACGAGTTCCCTGACCAGGTGACTCCTGATGGTCCCGGCCTCCCTGTCTCCACCCTCGCACGCGGCCCCTCTAACGCCCACTATATCGGCGCCTAGTTCGGCCACCTTGGGCAGGTCCTCCGCGCGTAGAGAACCGGCGAGCGCCACCTCAAGCCCGTGCTCGTGAGCGGTGTCCACGAACTCCCCTAGCTCTTCCTCGCCCATGAAGTCGAACAACCTCTTACCGTCCTTGACGGCCGTGTCCACCATGGCCACGTCACACTCCGCCTCGGCCGCCACCTCGGGCACGTGCATGGGATCGATGGCGCCCACCCTGTGGGCGTCCGCGTAACCCGCGGCGACGACGCGCGTCTCGAACCCGAACTCCCGGACCGCCCTGGAGCAGGCTCCCATCAGCTCGACGGCCTCCTCGAACCTTTTAACCCCGTAAAGGCCCACCTTCGCGTAATCGACGCCCAGGCAGGCCAACCCCATCACGGCCTGCGAGACCGTCCCCGGCTTGAAGGGGACGTCCCCCACCGTGGCGCTCACCTCGAGATCGTCGGGAACTATCTCGACGACGTCCCTGATCACCCACGGGAAGTTGGCGCCGAGCGAGCCCTCCGCCGGGTTCTTCACGTCGATTATGTCGGCTCCACCCTCCACTGCCTCCAACGCCTCATCCCTATCCACGGGACTCACGAGTAACCTCGGTCGCAAAACCCTCGACACCCCTCGAAGGGACGGGAAGCCCGTGTAATTAGCGCTTTGGTGGAGGGGGACCCACGCCTTGACCGCGCCCAGGGATCTCGTGATCATAGCCGAGAAACCCAACCTGGCCGCCACGATAACCCGTATGTTAGGCGGCAAATGGAACCGGCGGAGGAACCTCGGTCACGCCAGGTACGGACGACACAGGTTCGCGATAACGTCCGTCGCCGGCCACGTCGTGGAATGGTGGCCCAAGAACGACCCGGGGTTCGAACACCCCGAGTACGTACCGGATCTCAAGGACTTCGACCTGGTGCCCATCGGAAACAGGCGCAGGTTCCTCCGCAACGTGGAACGCGTCGTGGACAGGTACGCCCGCGGCCGAGCCGACGCGGTGGTGGTGGCCACCGATAACGACCCCGAGGGGGAACTGATAGGTTGGGAGACGCTACTATGGCTGAAGAAAAGGGGCAAGATCGACGACCCGGAGAAAGCCAGGAGGATGCGTTTCTCGGCCTACACGCGCAGAGACATAATCAAGGCGCTGAAGGAAGCGCTGAAAGGCGAGAGGATCGACCCCAGCCTCGCCTACTCCGCGCTGGCCAGACGCGTGGCCGACTGGATGTACGGTATCCCCCTCACGAGGAAGCTGTCGCCAAGCAGGAAGAACGTGGTCTCCGTGGGCAGGGTCCAAACGCCCACCCTGAAGCTGATAGTGGACAGGGAGAAAGAGAGACGCGAGGCCGCGAAGAAACGGCGTACGTACTACGTGGTAGTCGCTGAGACCCCTGAAGGAACCCTGGTATCCGAGAGGTTCGAGGACAGGAAGAAGGCCGAGAACGTGGCCTCGCGGCTGAGGTCGCTCGAGGTAACGGAGGTGGAGAGGAAGGAGCGTGAGGTGCCTCCCCCGCCGCCGTTCAACCTGGTGGACTTGCAGAGGGATGCGGGTAGGTTCTTACGGATGTCCCCGAAGAGGACCCTGACCGTTGCTCAGCGGCTCTACGAACGGGGGCTGATCACGTACCCGAGGACGGGTACCAACAGGTACCCCCCGTCGTTCGATCACGACTCGCTGATGAACGCTCTGAGAAAGGCGCACCCCAAGGCTTTCAGGGACCATTCCAGGGCGGGGCGTAGGAGGAAACCGGTCTCGGGTAGGGAGGACGACGGTGCTCACCCGCCGATAACGCCGACCGGGAGGAGGCCTCCGAGGCTGAAGGGGCAGGAGTGGAGGTTGTACGACATGATCGTGAGGAGATATCTGGCCACGTGGACCGTGGACGCGAGGGTTGCGGACTGGAGGGTGGAGGCCGAGGGATGTGGGGTGACGTTCGAGGCGTCGGGTAAGGAGGTCCTCAGGGAAGGATGGTACTCGGTGTACGGATGGAGGAGGCCCAAGGAGAAGAGGTCCATGAACGTGGAGGAAGGAGACGTCTTACCGGTGGTGGACGCTAGGGTTGAGAGGAGGAAGAAACCGTTGCCCAAACGGTACACGAAGTCGTCGTTGGTGGCGGAGATGAAGAGACTGGGTTTGGGTACGGAGGCCACGAGGGCCGATGTCGTTGAGAAGTTGATATCTCGAGGTTACGTGAAGCCGTCTAAATCCGGCCTTGTTCCCACGAAGAAGGGTGAGAAGCTGGTTGAGTTGATGGAAAATAAGGCTCCGGAACTGGCCAGTGTGGAGTTAACTAGAAGGATAGAGAAAATAATGGATGAGATAGCGGAAAAGCCTCCGGACGAAGCTAAAAGGGAATTAGAGAAAGTTGCAAAGAAGACGAAAGAAACCGTGAAAAAAACTTCCGGGAGGATTTCGAGGTTTAAGCTTTCCGGTTGATTTACGGGCTGTACTTCTGCCATGCCGCTGTACCGGCGGCGCTCGCCGAGCTGGCAGCGGTGCTCATGGCACCGCTGGCGGATTGACCCGCGCTGCTGTAACCTTGCAGTACGAAGTACGCTACGACGGCCGCTATACCGATCAGGGCGGCTAGCATGAGTAGGTACTCGATTCCACCCTGACCGCGCTCGGCCTTCAGGAGCTCCTTAACGCGTCTCATTTTCCATCCTCCCCTACCTTCCTGTAGGGGGTTACCTCGCCGAGGATATATCTAAGGGTTAGGGGGGTTGGAGAGGCGTTTACGGGCTGTACTGCTGCCAGGCGGCTACACCCTTGGCGCTCGCCGAGCTCGCCGCGGTGCTCATGGCGCCACTCGCGGACTGACCGGCGCTGCTGTAACCTTGTAGCACGAAGTACGCCACCACCGCGGCGATTCCGATGAGCGCCGCTAGCATGAGTAGGTACTCGATTCCACCCTGACCGCGCTCCTCTCTTATTATTCTCTTCAGCATCTCCTCTCCACCCCCCTCGGGGGTGGGAGGTCGGCTCCTATATTTGTAGTTTTCTAGTCTTTTTAACAGGTTATCTCAGGCGGAGTTATATAGCTACTACCGTTACCATTCGTTAACGTTATTATGGGAGACTAGACCATGGGGACAAGCCCTCCTTACACGCTGCCGACGCTCCCTTTACAGTAGCGGTCGACATGCTGCATGCCGTACTGCTATACCCTCCAAGCACGTAGTATGCAACTATTGCGGCAACGGCTATTATCACCGATAACATCAGTAAGTATTCGACTCCGCCTTGCCCGCTCTCGTTCGGTATGAACTTTCCAATTTTGAGTGTGATCGTCAAGGTGTTCGGCCCCCGCCCTTATGCCCCTCATCGCCTTTTGTACCCAACATGCTTTCCGTTATATAAGGCCACCCTTCTGGGACACGAGCAGAGCGGGCGCCACGTGGGTCATCATGTAGAACACCACCGCGGCCGCTCCCGCCAGGGGGATACCGAACTTGAACCCCTCTTTGAACTCCCCGTACCGGACCACCCCTATCCCTAACCCGGATGAAAATCCTACTATCATAGGGTAAAGGATGAGGGTGTTTGAAGCCGCTAGAACCTGCGGTATGATGGCTTTCAGCGTGGATGCTCCCTTGCTGCCCAGGAATATGATGACGGCGATCGCCATACCTACGGGGAGGGCACACACCACGCCTCCCAGCGCCATCACCATGCACGGCATCGTGGTCGTGGCTTTCCTTTCGAGTTCTATTTTCCTTATCTCCCTAATGTCGTTCTCTACGGCTTCCAACACGTCGGCTAAGGCTCCACCCGAGATGGATATTCTAATTATTAATCTAACCGCTCTTCTTATCAGTTCAGACTCTACTCTTTCCGCCATAGCCAGCATCGCTTCCTCGAACGTTTTACCGGCATCCATGTCTTTAACCACTATCTTAAATTCTTCAGACAGTGCTCCATAATCGGATTCAGCAACGTGTTTTATAACTTCAAACACGGAAAGACCAGCTCTTAGTTCCTCTATCATCTGCCTTAGAGCATCAGCGAATTTATCTTCGATATCCTTTATCCACATGGATTTAAAGATGAAAAACACGAACATGTACATACCTAAGGGTATCATAATTGGAATCATTAACATAAGTGGACTACCGGTTACCTTAGCTAATACTGCACCGATCATCATTCCCAACAACATATATACAAATATAGCGGATAGAAACAGTTCGTAGGGAACATTTACTCCGCTTATTCTAAGATAATAATCGTATTTTTCAACATCTTCTTTTTCCGCTAACTTAGCCGATAGCATCTTAGCGATAGGTAATGATACAGGTGCTACCAATAATACTCCCAGTCGTATCAACCTTCCTAGGGATCTCATCATCTCAACGTCCAATGGTTTTTCACCCCCATTTATAGCTTTGGCTCCATGGATTTGAAGAACCATATCATAACAAATGCCATCGCTCCAATGCCCATACCTATGACGAGACCGAATATATTAGGAGGCAATATAAGCTTGCCACTCATGGCTGACGTTGCGATTATTAATACTACTCCCATAGCTGGGAAAACGATAACCATCATAATGTACATAAATGACATAGCCTGAAGTTTGTTAGCGTATTCCCTGTATGCTTGCCTAAGTTCGTTGGCTATTTCGTCGGCTATGGTCATGAGAGCTTCGGCTACGTTGGCACCGGATTCCATCGCTTGGATGATGAATCTAACCGCTGTTCTTAATCCTTCTATGTCCCATCTGTTCGCGAGGTTTTGAAGTGCGACGTTAACCGGGGTTCCGCTGTTTATCTCCTTAAGGACGCGTCTGAATTCCTCGGATAAGGCACCGTAGTCGGATTCGGATACGCTTTTGATCGACTCGATCAGGGATAGACCCGCTGAGACTTCGGTGGCCATCTGTCTGATGGCGTACGGTAGGTTTCTTCTGATTTCGTTCTCCCTTTGTTTTATTCTCATTCTAACTATCATTTTGGTTAAAAACACGGGAGATATGAACATTATAATTGGTACCATGGCTTTTACTGCGGTTATAATCGGAGCTAGTGCGGGGTTGGACATGGGAACGGGAAGTATTAGGACCAGTGCGGTTATGATTATAGCCAGTGGGATCGTCACACCGAGGACGGTGGCCATGAACTGGACGGGTGTGGCTTTTATCCCGGCCATGATGAGTTCGTCTCGCGATGGTGCCAGGGCCTTGAACCTGTTGGCTAGGGCAAGGAATACATCGGACGATCCGATGGTGTCCATGAGTTCTTCGAGGAAGCTCTTCCTGTGGCGTTGTAGTCGTTGGAGTCTCTCCATGAGTTCTCTTTGGGTGTCCTCCTCGGATTCCTCTTCGAGTTCCCCGAACACGAGGGCTTTGATCCTCTCGATGTCTTCCGATTCCGCGCCTCCTCCTTCGCCGGCGCGTCTGACCGCGGTTGGTGCCGAGGTGAGGCGCTCGAAGAGGCCCCCACCGCCCCCTCCTAGGCCGCCGAGTATGCCGGATACCCTCTCCTTGAGCACCTGGATGGGGGAGGGCCCGCCCCCTTCTCCGCCCGAGGGTCTGACGTTGGATATGGCCTCGGTGACCTTGGAGAAGGCTTGGGTGAGACCGGATACCGCGGCTCCTATGCTTTCGGACGCGGAGGACGCGGCCTCCCCTATGGGGGCGCCCGAGGGGGCCCTTCCCCTTATCCTCTCGAGGGTGGCCATGAGTACGTACGTCATCCCGATGATGGTGACGCCTATCCTGACGAAGAGGTCGCTTCTGAGCCTGTAGAGCGCGGCCACGGTGCCGAGGGCGACGATGGCGGCGACTCCGGCCACTAGGAGTGGGGACGTGGGCAAGGGGGCGGGCCCCCGGGTGGTGTTAGACGGCGATGCCTATCTTCTGGAGGAGGGCTTCCCGGTTCTTGTAGAATTCGTGGACGATCTTGCCGACTTCCTTTACGTGTCTTATCTTGTTGTCTACCATGTACTTGAGTATCTGTTTTCTGATCTCCATTTCGTGTTGTAGTTCATCTAGGCTCATTCCGGTTTGTTCCTGTATTTTCTTAAACACCATGCTGGGAACGCCTGTGGGTACTACCTCGTCGGTTTCGGGTTTCCATTCGAACACGGTGTTGAGTTGTACGGTGTCGCCCTCCATACCGGCTACTTCGGATATCTCGGTGACTCTTCTTATGGAGCCGGATCCTCTCTGTATGAATCTGTTCTGCATGATGATTATGTCGAGGGCCGGGATCATTATCGTGGGGACGTTCATGGGTTCGTTCGTGAGTCTGGTTATGGTCTCCCTGGCGGTGTTGGCGTGCAGGGTTCCCATGCAGCCGTCGTGTCCGGTGTTCATGGCCGTGAACAGGGTCCTGGCCTCGGGTCCTCTCACTTCTCCCACGATGATCCTGTCGGGCCTCTGTCTGAGGGTGTTCTTGACGAGGTCGTCCATGGTGATCTCTCCTTTGCCCTCGACGTTGGGTGGTTTGGTGGTGAGTCTGAGCCAGTGCTCGTGCGGTAGTTGTAGTTCCAGGGTGTCTTCTATGGTGATGATCCTCTCCTCTGGTGGGATGAATATGCAGAGGCAGTTCAGGGTGGTGGTTTTACCGGATCCGGTTCCTCCGGCTATCAGGGCGTTTGCGCCGTGTTCGACGGCTATCCATAGGTAGGCGGCGGCCTCGTAGCTGAGGGTTCCGAACCTGATGATGTCGGATATGGTGAGGGGGTCCTCCCTGAACTTCCTGATCGTGAGGGTGGGTCCGTCGGGGCTCACGGGTGGGATGGTGGCGTTGACCCTGCTTCCGTCGGGTAGGTGGGCGTCGAGTAGCGGGTTCTCCCTGTCGATCCTTCGACCGGATTCCCTCGATATCCTTTCGATGACGGCCCTGGCGGATTTGGGGGACATCTCGAAGTCGCAGAGGCACATGCCGTGGTCCCTGTCGTACACGTAGATGAAGCAGCGTTTAGCCATGCCTCCGAGGACGACCTCGGGGACGACCATGATCTCCTCGAGGCCGTCGTCCTTGAGGAGGGGGTGGATGTCCCTGTATCCTACCATCTCGTAGGTGAGGAACCTGACGAGCCTGTCCTTTATGTGGGCCATCTCGGGGTACTCGTTCTCGACGACTTCGAAGTTCTCCTCGAGGAGCTTGACGAAGGCTTCCTCTCTCTCCTTGAGGGACGTGTACCGGGTGGGGTCGAATTCGACCTGCATGGATAGTATGTCCTTGATGTCGTCGAGTACCTTTCTGAAGCTCTTCTTGTCCCTAACGTATTGGGGGGCGCTCGATCCGAGTTTTTTGATGAGTTCTTTTCTTAGGGATTCTATGTCGTAGTAGGCCTTGTAGAGTTTGGACACGTAGATGGGTACGGGGCGGTCCGGGTACTCTATGATGGTCCTGATCTCGTTGTCGTCGAGTATCTTGCCTTCTTCGGGGGCTTCCTCGTGGTGTTCCAGGAGTTCGGCGGCTTCTTGGGAGCTGAGGGGTTTGATCTTGGATTCTTCCTCTTCTTCGGCGGGTTCGGGTTGGGGGGCCGCGGGGGTTTCCTCCTCGGGTTGGGTTTCGGTCGTTTCTTCGGTGGGTACGGGTTCGGTCCCGGAGTCCTCGCCGAGGAGGCTTCTCAGGAAGTCATCGTCGTCGATTCCGCCCAGGAGGTCTTTGATGTTGCGTTTGCGGTCCTCGGCCACGGTTTGACCCCCTTATCGTTGCGTTCCGGTAAGTGGGTTAAATTTCCTCGAGTTCCTTGAGGAGTTCGTCCACGTCCACGTCGACGTCGGTTTCCTCCTCTTCCTCGGTTTCCTCCGGTTCCTCGGTCTCCTCGGCGTGTTCTTCCTCGGTTTCTTCCTCCTCGACGGTGGCTTCGGCCTTCGTCGGGGTCTCCGGTGGCGTTTCCTCGGTGGTCTCTTCCTCCTCTTCCCCTTCGGCTTCCATGAGCTCTTCCATGGTGGTTGCTTCGGCCAGGATGGAGGCTCTGAACTCGCCCACTACCTCGACGTCTTCGAAGGGGATGTTGAACTCGCGTAGGGCCTTGACGAAGCCCGCGGGGGAGACTCCTTCTATGTCGACGAGGTATTCTTCGTCGCCGAGTTTCACGAAGGAGCGTACGGGTGGGACCTTCTCGAGGTCGAGTTCTTTGTCCTCGGGCATGCCTTTGAGTAGGACGGTGGTGACGGGGACTTCGGTCTCTTCGGATCCGAACTTGGCGAGGTCGACGCCTTGTTTCTGGAGGACCAGGGCGATGTGTCTGTTGAGGGCTTCCTCGACTATCTCGCCGTCGATGACGTCTTTGCCCTCCCATATGCGGATGGCTTGGGCTATCTGGGCGACGTCTCTGGCGTAGGCGAAGGTGGGTTTGAGGCCCCATCCTCCTTCTTCCTTGGGTGTGAAGGCGAGCCTGTAGACTTCGAGGGCGTCATCCGTGTACTTCTCGCCCAGTTCTTCGAGTTTCTTGGCGAAGAGTTCGACGGCCTTGTCGAGGGGTGGGTGTGATAGGTGTACGAAGTAGGGGGCTCTTCTCAGGTGGGCCTCGTCGAACACGGTTATCGGTAGGTTTGTGGAGAACGCCGCGATGAAGTCGCAGAAGACCTCGACGGCCGTTCCACCGACGTGTATCACGTCCTTCTTGTTCTCCATCGGTACGATGAGTCTGTTGAGGATGGCTATGTGGGAGTCCCTCTGTCTGCCCACGTCGTCCACGAGGAATACGCCTCCGTGGGCTTTGACGTGGGGTGGGACCTCGTAGATGCCTTTCTCGGCGTCGTAGCGTCCTTCCATGTCGTCGAGGGTTAGTTCGGCGCCCGTGAACACGAAGGGTGCGTGGATCTTGACCCACCTCTCGTCGCCGGGTTGTTCGGCCCTGGGTCTGGGCTCGTGGAAGTCGGGGTCGTACAGTTGGACGACGCTACCGGCCACGTAGACCGTCCTCGGGATGACGATGGGGGGTAGTAGCTTGGCCATCCTGCTCAGGGTGAAGGTCTTACCGGTTCCGGGTGGGCCGAAGACGATGAGGCCTCTGCCGCTGCAGGCGGCGAGGTAGTAGGTTTGCTTCGCTTCTTCGGCCCCTATCACGTCGTGGAAGGCGTAGTAGTAGACCTCTTCGGGGATCTCGATGGGGTACCTGCCTTCGACCTGTGATCCTACTATCTCGACGTAAGCGTCGTAGGGGACGGGACAAACGCCGATGTAAGGATCCTCCTTCATCAGGCTGGCGGCCAGTTCCCTTCCTTTCGGTGTAACGTCGAACGTGGTGTTGTGGAACATGGGGCCGCCTCCGGTGTGTCCCACGAGTTTCCTCTCGGTGAGGTCCTCGATTATCTCCTCGAGGATGGGGACGGGGATTCGGGTGACCTCGTAGACCTCTCGGCCTTCTACGGGGCCTCTGTCGGCTATGACCTTGAGTACCAGGTTCTCCACGTATTCCTCGGGTAGGCCCAGGTCCTCGAGGCTCTTGGGTTTGTCGAGGGATTCGACCAGTTCCACTATCTCGGGCTGGTTGTAGTACTCCTCCACGGCCTTCAGGATGTGTTCGGGTAGTTCGTCGGACAACGCGGCTCACCCCTTCGGGGTCTCGCCGACGAGCACCCGGTACCCGGAGCCTCGGGCCGCGATGCGCGCCCCTTCGAACGTGTCTTTCAGGAGTTCCAACACCCTGTTCGCGCCCTGTTTCTTCCTCACGACCATCCAGAGCGAGCCGTCGTCCTTCAGGACGGTCGGGGCCTCCCGGACTATCCTTTCGAGGGCGTGCATGCCTTCCCTCACGGGTGGGTTGGTTACGATGGCGTCGAAGGTCTCGCCTCGGACGGGCTCGTAGAACGGGCCTTCGCGGACATCGACCCGGTCTCGGACGTCGTTGAGCTCGGCGTTGCGTCGGGCCAGCCACACGGCCCGTTCGTTCACGTCGGTCATGATGACCTGGATGTTCGGGAACTCGGTGGCGAGGATGATCCCTATGGGGCCGTATCCGCATCCTAGGTCCATCACGCGTTCCGGCGGGTTGTCCTTCCATTCCCGGAGGAGCGTGTTTAGGAGGAGAGAGGTACCTCGGTCTAGCCTTTTCCAGGAGAAAACGCCCGGGGCGGTGAGGAACCTACGGGTCTCGCCGGAGACTTCGATCATGAGCATTCCCATCTCGTCCTCGGAGGGAACGCCGCGGCCCCGGGAGTAGCCGGCCCGGGGCACCGGGGCCACCCCCGTTTCTTCGTCTTCGGCCCGCACTTATAAACTTCGATACGGGGGAGCGTGGGGGTGGTTCGGTTGCCCGTGGTGGTGTTCGATCTGGAGGGTCCCTTGTCGCCGGACGATCACGCGTACGAGGTGGCTAGGAGGTACCTGCCCGACGGTGACAGGCTCTTCGAGGTTCTGAGCGCGTACGATGACGCGCTTTACTTCGAGGTGCGGAGGGAGGGGTACGAGCCGGGCGGGACGTTGGTGTTGTTGCTCCCGTTCCTGAAGGTGCACGGGGTGACCGACGAGGATCTCAAGCGGGTCTCGGACGAGGCTGGGCTGACGCCCGGCGCGGAGGAGGCGGTCGCCGCGGCGGATCCGGGTTACGTGGCCTCGACGAGTTACCGTGTTCACGCGGTGAACGTGGCGGGTAGGGTGGGGATCCCGGAGGATAGGGTGAGGTGCACGGATGTGTCGCTCGATGAGCTTCCCGAGCCTGGGGACGAGGAGAGAAGGCTCGTGGAGAGGATCGAGGAGGAGGTGTTGTCGCTGTACCCGCCCGACGATTGGAGGGAGTTGGTGGAGAGGTTGGATCCTCTGTTCTTCGAGGAGCTTCCTTCGACTAGGTTGGGTGAGGCGTGTATGCGGGTGGAGGTGTGCGGGGGTGGTAAGAAGGCTAGAGCGGTCGAGTGGGCGGCCGGTAGGGAGGGTGTCGACGTGGGGGACGTGGTCTGTGTGGGTGATAGTATCACGGACGTGGAGATGATGAGGTTCGTGAGGGAGGAGGGTGGGCTGGCGGTGGCGTTCAACGGGAACAGGTACTGCGTGCCCGAGGCGGACGTGGCGGTGGCTGCGGGGTCGTTGGACGTGGTGGTTCCCTTGTTCGAGGCGTTCGACGAGGGCGGGAAGGAGGCGGCCTTGGAGGTTGCGGAGACGTTGGAGGGTGTCGAGGGTGTGTTGGTGGTTTCGGAGGCGGACGAGGGGGAGTTGAAGTCTTTCGTACGGTTGTCGGAGGACGTCAGGGAGAGGGTGAGGGGTGAGGCGGGTAGGTTGGGTTAGTCGAGTTCTTCCTCGATGATCTTTTCGATGTCCTCGGCACTCGGTGGTTTCTTCCGCTCGATCTCGATTTCTTCACCCGCTTCCAGGGCGCGTAGTCCTTCGGCTATGAGGTCTAGGTCTTCGGTTTCGCGTTGTAGTTGTGGGAAGCCCGGTCTCGGGCCGCCTCCTCTCGTGCGCCTGCATATCCTTGGATCGCCCGCCGGGTAGCCTCTTTCCTTGGAGAAGACGGCGTACCCGAACTCCTCTCTGGCTCTGTCGGCGAGTTTCCTTAGTTCATCCTCGGGGCCGTCCGCTATGGCCCCGAAGCAGGTTTGTTTGATCGTGACCTCGGGTGGGGAGTTCTCGAGGAGCCACTGGAAGAGTTCGGTCGGGGATATGCCTGCGCCTGGGGCCACGACGAAGTAGCGGCTTACGTTCAAGCGCGGTCACCCCGGTCCGGGCGTGCGTCTCTATCGTTTATGATACGCTCCAGGTCGTGGGCGAGGGAACGGGCGTCGTTGAGGGTCAGCTTTTCGTCGATCCCCTCGAGTTTCAGGGTGTGGTCGGTCGCGTGTACGTCCTCGACGCGGTCCAGGGGTACGGGTTTCGCGAGTTCGGTCGCCCCGTAGACTTCGATCACCACGAGGTGGTCTCGGGTCACCTCTACCCTGGTGCAGGCGGAGTACGTGAGGGGGATGGCTAGGGTGGCGACGGAGGCCCCCGCGGCCACGGCCGTCCAGGGTGTGGTCCCCGTCAGTAGGAGGACCGTGGTGAGTGAGGAGGCCGCGATGGCTACGGTCATGTTGATGGTGTTTCTGAGCCTGTCGTTGTCCTCGTCGGTGTTAGGTCTGAAACCGTAGGCGTAGGGTCCGTCGGTTCGGGTGTCGGTCAGGCTCAGTCTCGGGGCCGTTAGGGGGATTATCAGGGAGAGGAGTGCCGTCGTGATGACCGTGGTGAGTACGAGGTGATCGGGGTAGGTGAGTGCTATCAGGGCTTGCACGGGGTACGTCGGTACGAGGGGTCTGTGGGCTTTCATCCCGGGCGTTACCCTCTCAGACGGGGGCGTGGAATTCCTCGGGTTCCACGTCTAATTCCAGCCCTAGGGCCCGGGCGAGGGCTTCGGCGTGGAAGTAGGAGGCGAGGTCCTTCGTTTCGAGCCTGCCGAACCTGGGGGCCGCGCACCTGTGGCAGGCTCTTAGGGCGAACGTGTTGACGGTCTCGCGTGTGGCGGGTTCTCCTTCCACCTCCTCGGCGGCCTCCCAGGTGGCTCCGCACGGGGATCCTCTAAGCACTTCGATGTTCTCTATCCTGCCCTCGGAGACGTCGACGCGGAGCTCGGGTTTTCCGAATCTCTCGGCGAATCGGTCGATGTTCGGGACGCCGGTGTCGGGTTCTAGGGAGCAGGGGGTGTAGGGTGGGAAGGCCACGTCTTCTTTCAGCGATGTTATCTCGTCCTTGACGGCGGGTTCGGGGACGACCTCGTAGAGCACGGGTGGTTCCGCGGTCTCGGCGAGGGCTATCTGGAGGTCGGGGTGGAGGATGTAGGAGATGACGAGGTCGAAGCCGGATAGGTCGCCCGGGAGTAGGGATCGGGCGTGGTCTTCCTCCAGGACCACGTTGGATGGGGGCTCTTTGATCTCTAGGAAGGTGGCCTCGTGTTCGGATCTCTCGTTGATCGTGGGTGGGACCCTCTTGCCGTACTTGGATCCGAGGACGACGATCTTCACGGTCCGGTCCCCCGGCCGTCGGGTCGGGTCGCGGTCCCTTCTTCATCGCTTCCGTACGCCGCGCCCTCCTCATCCCCGTACAGGGCTTCCGCCTCGCGGAGGTAGTCGAGTACCCCGTAGTGGGCGGCGCCTATGACGAGGACGGCTTTTTCCACCTCGGGTTCGGCGGTGTGGAGGTATTCGATGGTGTTCTCGGCTATCACGGAGTTGCGTTCGTCGATTATGACTTCGGCCACGTGGGGGAACGATTCTTTGAAGCCTTCTACCAGTTCTCTGGCGGCTTCTTCGTTCTCAAGGGCTTCTTCGATGTAGGATTTGGTCTTCTCCGGTTTGAGGACGGATTTGATGGTGTCTATGAGTATGCATACGCCGAGTTTCAGGCGTTCGGTGAGCGGTGCTTTGATCTTGATCCTCTCGAAGAGGGCCCTGACGTCGACGTCGACGGGGACGAGTTCCGCGTCGAGTTGGACGGCGGCTTCGACGGCCCCTTTCATGTCCTCCCCGAGCTCGGCTCCCAGGGCGCTGCTGGTGAGGCGTTCGGCGAGGCCGATGACTCGACCGAGTGGGCCTCCGACTCCGGTTCCCTTGGGGCCCCCGTGGAGTTCGGAGAGTACTTGAGCTAGCCTGCTGGGGCATAGTTCGACGAGTACGGCGTCGGGTTCCAGTTCGAGGATCCTGCGTTTGACGGCGTCCCCTACCCCGGCGTGGGCGGTTCGTAGCACGTGGAGGTCTCTGCCGAAGATCCTGAACACGTCCTCGGTGATCTCGTTCACGCCCTCACCACCGTCCCGTCCTCGTAGATCCCTATCACGTCGGGGAACTCGTCGACCCGGGAGCAGAACTCGACGTCCTCGGACTTGCCCTTGGTCTCGAGCACGTGGGCGGTTCTGGAGCCCGCCAGGACCTCGTATGGGTCGAGGGCTTTGGCCATCTCGAGGGCGGCCCTGGATCTGGGGTCGGTGGGTTCGGGGTTTCGCGTGTTGGCGGCGATGGCGCCGGCGGTGTACATGTCTTCGACGGCCAGTCCTCCCCTGTGGCCGGCTTCGAGGAGGAGGGCGTCCTTTCCGTCGATCGCCTTGGAGACGCCGGTGAGGTTGAGGAGGGAGCCTATGAGTACCTCGTCGGCGACTTCGTCGGCGGCTCTGACGGCGGAGGTTCCGTTCGTGGTGACCATGTACACGGTTTGTCCTTCTATCCTCTCGGCGTTTCGGATTATTTCGGTGGGTGAGTTGCCGAAGTCCGCGAACGGTATCTTTTCCCCGTGGTGTTCGCCGACCGTGACGCCGTCCTTCACCTTCTTGAGGTCCTCGGGTTTCGAGAGTGGTATCACGGCTTCGGCCCCGAGCGCGAGCAGGGTGACCATGGTGGATGTCGCCCTTAGGGCGTCCACGACGACGGCTACCTCGTGGTGCCCGTCGGGTTCCATGGTTATCGTGACCTTGGTGCGCATGGGGGCCGCCCCGTATGGTGGCGGTGGCGTTCCCTTGGAGTTTGTTCAAGGAGGAGAGGGACGGGAAGTTGTTCGCTTACAGGGTCGGGTCGTTGGCCAGGGCTTTAGCGGTTTACCGAGTCGAGGAGGTGCTGTTGTTCGGGGACGGTGTCGGGTCCAGGAGGGACGCGGAGAGGCTGCGGATCCTGTTGGAGTACCAGGAGTGCCCGCAGTACTTGAGGAAGCTCGTGTTCGGTAGGTGCAGGGATCTGAGGTTCGCGGGGGTGATGCCGCCCCTGAGGACGCCTCATCATCCGAAGCACCCGCCGCGGGAGGGGGAGGTTCGGGAGGGGTTCGTGTTGAGGAGGGTGAGGGGTGGTGTTCTGGTGGAGATCGGTGGGGAGGAGCCCGCCTTCTGTCCTGAGGATCTTCCGAGGGGTGAGAGGGTGACCGTGAGGGTGGTGTCGGTGGATCCCTTGGAGGTGGTTCCAGCCGAGCCCGAGGGTTATTGGGGGTACACCGTGGATGTCGTGGATGGTTTGGAGGATGTTATTTCAAGGTTCGGAAACGATATCGTATTTACTTCTCGGCACGGTGAGGACGTGAGGGAGGTGAAGGATTGGCCCGATGTCGAGTGCGTGGTTTTCGGTTCCTCCGCGGTCGGTCTGTTGGATCTCGAACCGGATTTGAAGGAGAATTTTCTGGTCGTTAATTTCGTACCCGATCAGGGTGTCGAAGTGGTCCGGACGGAGGAGGCCGTCCACGCTACGTTGGCCGTTTTGAATTACTTGGGCTTGATTTAGTCGGTTGAAAGTGGGATACGCGCCTATGTATCGCCCTCAGCCGGCTCTCCCTCCTCATTACCTATCCGGTTCGGTCGGGGATTACCTCGTCATCGGAGAACTTCCTTACGCTTTAGGTTCGGGATAACTATTTAATTTAACTCGCGTACCGTTTGACGGGATAAGAACGTGCCGGAAAGGACGGCGTAGGGGTGAGCGATTTGGCCGAAATACCCGAAGATCTGGCAAGGGACGTTGAGGAGTTGAAGAAGAAGCTCAGGGACGGCGAGCTCACGAACCTGGGGGCGGCCCTGACGGTGGTCCTGCTGGCGAGCCTGAAGGACAAGTGGATCAACGTGGACGAGATCGTCAAGGTGCTGAGGGAGCTGGGGTACGACGTCAAGGTGAACAGCATCAGGAGCGCCCTTTACAAGGTGAGGAAGGAGGGGTTGCTGAAGGCCCAGAGGCTCGGGAGGAAGACGGCCTACAGGATCCCGGTGGACGACCCGGAGAAGCTCAGCGCGGTCATCCAGAGGATCACGGGCGAGGAGGTCCGCGAGGAGGTCGTCCGGGAGTTACTCGAGGAGATCAAGGAATGATCCTCTTCCCTCCCTCCCGGGATCGTTAAGGGATCGATAACGATAGTCGGAGGGCGGGGAAGAACGCTCAGGCCTCCCTCTCCCGCGTGGCCTCCAGGATGGCCTCCACGAACGGTCCCATACCGTGCTTCTCGATCGTGTGGGCCAATCTCTCCTTCTGCGGCTCCTCGGCGAGTTCCCTGTACTTCTCTATCACGGCCTTACAGATCCTCGGGATGTCCTCCTCGGAGAACATGATCTCGACCTTCCTGGCCTCCCTCGGGTCCCTACCGCCCTTACCGCCCAGGTAGACGAGGACGCCCTCTTCCTCGGCGTACCTGGCCTCGTGCGGGCACACGTCGATGCACTTGCCGCACATGATGCACCTCTTGAAGTCCGTCTCGGAGGCGGTGACCTCGCCGCACGCGGTGACCATCCTTATCGCGTCGACCTTGCACACGTCGGCGCACTGACCGCAACCCGTGCACTCGTCCACGTCGACCGCGGGCTTCCTCACGCCCACGAAGCCCAGGTCGTTGTGCTGGGGTCTCACGCAGGCGTTCGGGCACCCTGCCAGCGATATCTTGAACTTGTACGGGGTGGGCTCCTCGCCGAGTTCCTCCTCGAGTACCTCGGCCCATTTCTCGGTCTCTAGGTTGCCGGAGGAGCAGTTGCCCGCGCCCGGGCACGCCAGTATGGTCCTGACGAGCGGGCCCTCGGAACCGGACCTCAGGCCGACTTCCTCGAGGGTTTCCACGACCTCCGGTACCTTGTGCGCGGGTATACCGTGGATCTCGAACTGCTGTCTGTCCGTGAACTTGATCCTGTACCCTTCCTCCATTATCCTGGCCACGACCCGTAGGGCTTCGGCGTCCTCGAGCCAGCCGGCGGGGCCGACCTTGACCCTGACCGCGTACGTGCCGTCGGCCCTGGCGACCATGCCCCCGTAATCGCCGATCCAGAATGCCGGCATGTCGGTCTCTTCGAGCCTCTCCTCCCACGTCTCCCTGGCCTTCCTGATCTTGAAGTCGATCAGCCTCTCGACCTCCGAGAAGTCGACGTCGCCCCTCTCCTCCAGGTAGCCCTCCTCGATGGCGCCCTTGACGAGTTCCTCGCCCCTGTCGCTCCTGATGATCAAGGTGGTGACGCCGTCCGGTGTCCCGACGGAGCCGGCGGAGACGTCGGCGAGTCTGGCTATGAAGTCGTGGCAGACTTCGCACCCGTCGGGCACCGCGTCGTGGAACTCCTTGACGTCCCAGGACTTCTCCTCGCCGTCCACTATCGCGACGAACTTACCCTTCTTGACGTCGAATTTCTCGACCTCCTCGATGTTCACGCCTTTCTCCTCGAGTAGCTCGCGGAGCTTCTCGTAGTCGAAGTTCTCGGTGCAGAACAGTCCGATCGTGGCGTATATCTCGGGGAGCTTGGCGGCGGTCGTCTCCTCCATGTTCCTTAGGAGGCGGGCTCCTTTGGCCGGTATCTCGTAGTTCTTGATCTTGGCGAGGCCGTTGATCTGGCACGGTAGGCCGATCACGAGGACTTTCTTGATACCCTTCTCGGCGGCCTCGGCGAGGGCCTCGACCAGGCCGACGCGGGAGTACTTGGAGCCGGCCATCTCGGTCACGTCTTCGGGGTCTTCGATTATGACCACGGAGGGTTTCCAGGCGGATCCGGCTGTGACGCCGACCACGGCGTCGACGAGTCCCTTTTCGAGGGCGTACTTGGCGAGGGCCATCACGGCGCCTCCGTCCTGGCCGGCCTCGCGTAGTTCCTTGTCGGAGGCCACGGCACCCAGGGTTTCGCGGTACCCGCCCGTCCTCGGGTCGTAGTCCCTCCCGGCCAGTCTCAGGCCGAGGTGGTACGCGCCGGTGCTGGTTCTGGGACACGCGTTGAAGCAGTTACCGGTGCCGGCCCTGTCGCACTCGTCGGTGATCTTGGGCTCGTCGCCCTCCATCTCGATTATGTCGCAGGGGCAGACCGCGGCGCACGTCCCGCAGCCGGCGCAGGTTCCGGTCTCGACCACGGTTTCGTGGAGTTTGTGCTCGATATCGTTTTCAGGCATACCTAACAGTGCCCCCGTGTGCCCGCATCGGGCACATCCGATTACCCGGGGTCGCCTCACAAATATATGGGCTTTCATTTCAAACCCGACCGAGGTCCCCGGTTGGGGGGAGGGATGTGGACACCCCTCTGATAGTGATCAACAGGCGGGGAGTGTCGACGAAGGACGTGTTCAAGTGCGTCCTTGGGCTGCGCGACGCCGAGGTCGACACGTACTTCAAGTTGCTCGAGTTGGGCGAGGCGACCGTCCAGGAGATCGCCGAGGAGCTGAAGCTGGACAGGACGACCGTGCAGAAGGCGTTGCGGAGTCTCATCTACATGGGTCTGGTCACGAGGAGGAAGGAAACGCGCCCCCGAGGTGGGTTCCACTACGTTTACGAGCCCGTCCCGTTCGAGGAGGCGAAGGAGATAGTGCTCAGGGCGTTGGACGAATGGTACGAGGCGGTCAAGGCTGCGCTGGAGGATGCTCGGAGCTTCGAGCCGGGGTGATCCCGGCGAGGGATGGGACCTACGTCGTTAGGGTCGCGGTACCGGCGGGATGGCTCGATTCGAACTCGCTCAGGGTTTTGGCCGAGGCGGCGGAGGCCTTCGGGGACGGTGAGGTGCACCTGACCGTGCGTCAGGGCGTGGAGATCCACGGGGTGCCGGGGGACAGGGTGGAAGAGGTCCTGGAGTTCCTCCGTGAGCACGGTCTGGAGCCGGGATCGACGGGGTCCAGGGTCCGTCAGATTACCGCGTGTCCGGGGGCCCGGAGTTGCATCCACGGGTTGAGGGATCCGAGGCCTCTGGCGGAGAGGTTGCACAGGGAGTTCCACGGCGTTTGGACGCCGGCGAAGGTGAAGATAGCGATCTCGGGGTGTCCGCGCGGGTGCCCGAGGCCCGAGGCCAACGATCTGGGTGTCGTGGCGGTCGGGGAGGGTTGGCGGGTCTTGGTGGGTGGCGAACCCTACGTGACGGTGGGGTCGTCGGACGAGGTGGTGGAGGTCGTGGACGAGGTGTTGGAGGCTTACTCTAGGGCGGCCTCTCCGGGCGTCAGGCTGCGTTCCCTGGTAGGGAGGATCGGCCTTTCCTTCTTGGAGGCGCGGGAGGATGGAGTTGGAGCCGAGGACGGTGGTGCTGAGGCTAGGACACAGGAGGGAGAGGGATAAGCGCGTCACCACGCACGTCTGCCTCACGGCGAGGGCGTTCGGGGCGGAAGGTGTAGTTCTCGAGGGTGAGCGCGACGACTCGGTCGTCGAGTCGGTGATGGACGTGGTGAGGAGGTGGGGAGGACCCTTCTGGGTCAGGTGGACGGACTCGTGGCGTCGTGAGGTGAGGGAGTGGAAGGAGGCGGGAGGCAAGGTCGTTCACTTGACCATGTACGGGGTTCACGTGGATGACGTGATCGAAGGGTTGAGGGACGAGGAGGCGTTGATGGTCGTGGTGGGGGCCGGAAAGGTACCGGCCGAGGTGTTCGAGGTGGCCGATTACAACGTCGCGATAGGGCATCAACCGCACTCGGAGGTGGCGGCCCTGGCGGTGTTCCTCGATAGGCTTTACATGGGGGAGGAGCTGAGACGTGAGTTCGAGGACGCGGAGTTGAGGGTGATCCCGTCGGAGAAGGGGAAGAAGGTGGAGAGGGTATGTCGAAGAGGGTAGTCGTGATCTCGGACGTTCACTCGAACCTCGAGGCCCTCGAAAGGGTCCTGGAGGACGTCGAGGAGGAGTCCCCGGATCTGGTGATATGTTGCGGTGACGTCGTGGGCTACGGGCCTCGACCTTCCGAGTGCTTGGAACTGGTCAGGGACGTGGCGGACGTGGTGGTCAAGGGGAATCACGATCACGCGACGGTCACGGGAGACATCTCGATGTTCAACGTGGCCGCCGGGATAGCGGTCGAGTGGACGCGGCGGAGGTTGAGCGACGAGGAGATCGAGTACCTGGCCTCGCTCCCGGAGACCGAGACCGTCGAGGTGGACGGGGTGAGGGTGTTCGTGGTGCACGGTAGCCCCAGGGACCCGATCTGGGAGTACGTGTTCCCGGAGACGCCCAGGGGTGTTCTCAAGGAGATGGTGGAGGTGGCCGGAGAGCCGGACGTTCTGCTGATGGGTCACACGCACGTGCCCATGCGCGAGGAGGTCGACGGGACGTTGGTGGCGAACCCGGGTAGCGTGGGTCAGCCGAGGGATGGGGACCCTAGGGCCGCTTACGCGGTCCTCGAGGTCGAGGACGGTGAGGTGAGGGGATGGGAGGTCAGAAGGGTCGCTTACAACGTGGATCGCACGGCGAGGGAGATAATGGAGGTGGGCCTACCCGAGGAGCTCGGGGCCAGGTTGTACAGGGGCGTTTAGGGGATCCTTTCCAGGAGGTCGAGCCCGTAGGATATCGCCTCGATGTTCGCCTCGGCCACGGATCTCCTCGGCCAGAACCTCTCGTCTTCGCACCTCTTCAACTGTTCCTCGAGGATTTTCCTCACGGTCTCGACCTCCACGATCCCACGGGCGGCGAGGGTGTAGACGCATTCGACCGCGGGTTTCGTGAAGACCAGCCCGTACCCGCGTTTCGAGAGTTTCCTCAGGACGTCGGTCACGGCGTCAGGGGGTACCTCCAGGTAGGGTCTGCAGGGTTTCTCCCCGTCGTCGAGGTAAACCGGCTCCCCGCCCAGGACCTCCCCGCAGACTATGTGGGCGCCGAGACCTCGGGTCACGATGGTGGGTCCGTCGCGGCCTAGTCCAGCCATCGGGCCGAAGAATCGGACGGCCAGCCACCTGGGGCCCAGCGCCTCCCACAGTCTCGGGTGTACCCTTCTGTAGACCACGTCGTCGACGGTGTCTTTGTCCACCTCGATCGATCCGGGATACATGCGGGACAGCGGGGAAAGGTTCGAGTCGGCCAGGACCCTGAAGCCCTTGACGGCGTACTCCGCGGCGAGGGATGCCTCGACGGCGTCCACGCTCTCGTCCCTGTAGGCCACGATGTCCAGGATCTCCCCCGTCTCGACGTCGGCCGCGAACGCCGTGACCAGGGGGTAGCGTAGGTAGGGACCCACGGAGTCGACGACGACGGCCTCGACGTCGTCCTTATCGAGCCTAGCCCTCGCCACGGTTTTCCCCTCGAGGGCCACGGCCTCGACGGCCCTGGTAGGGTCCTTCCCCGTGGTCGATCACCCCCGGTCGCGCGGGTCGGGTAATCGGGATAAATCGGGACTTTCCGGCCGTCGGGGGTCGGACGCGTGGGGTCGTTGTTGACGGCGGTCTACCAGTCGGCCGTGGTGTTGGCGTTCTCGCCTTTGATCCACGGGATACTGGAGAAGGCCAAGGCGAGGGTGGAGTCCAGGAGGGGGATCAGTCCACTCCAGCCTTACTACGATTTGATCAAGTGGTTCCGTAAGGAGAACGTGGTGCCCGAGGGCGCTCGGCTCAGGTACCTGACGCTCCCCGTGTTCGCGTTCACGATCTACTCGATGATCCCCATGGTCGTACCGGTGGTGGTGGCGGTCCCATCCGCCGTCGCGCCCACGGTTGATTTCCTCGGCGGCGCCTTCCTGTTCGGTCTCGCGTCGTACCTCTCCATCGTCACGGTGGAGAGGGTGGGAACGTACTACACGGGTATCGGCGCGACCCGTTCGGTCACGTTCGCGGCCTTCGCGGAGCCCGTCCTTATCACGGTGTTCTTCGCGGTCGCTTTGATCTCGATGTCGAACAACCCGTTCCTGACGAACCACGTGTTGAGGAAGAGCCCCTATTGGCTGGTGTCCCCCACCCACGTGCTGGTCACGGCGGGTTTCTTCATGCTCTTGTTGTTCGAGACCGGGAAGCTCCCCACGGAGAGCCACGGTCTCTCCGAGTTCGGCATGATCGAGCAGGGGAAGGGGTTGGAGTACTCGGGCCCGGTGTTGGCCGTGGCCACGTGGGGTTCGTGGGTGAAGAGCGCGACCTTGATGTCCGTGTTCCTGAACGTGTTCGCCGTTCCGTGGGGTTGTCCCACGTCCGATGACGTGGTCTCGTTGCTCGAGGGGACGGTCGTCTGGTTCGGTAAGATCCTCGCGCTGATAGGTGCGTTCCTGGTCGTTGAGGAGGCGTTGGCGAAGGTGAGGCTGTTCAAGATCATCGATTACCTGTCGGTGAGCTTCCTACTGACGGTGCTCGGTGTGATCGCGTACCTGGTGACGGGTGGCTCGTGGTGAGGGGGTGACGGCGGTGACCGTTCAGGAGATCGCGTCCTTGTTCGGTGTCGTGGCCGTGATATCGTCGTTCATGGTGTTGGCGGAGGATTACATCAGGAGGGCCGTGGTCTGGTCGGCGGTGGAGTCGTTCTTCCTGGCCGGGTTCATGGGCGTGTACGCGTGGGCTTCTAGGTCCTTGGAGACGGCCGCTTTGGCGGCGTTGACCCTCGTCGTGAGGGGTGTGATCGTCCCCGAGATACTGGTGAAGGACATCAAGAGGGAGCGTGTTTGGGAGCACAGGGAGTTGACGGCCACGTCCAGGAGGGCGGTCGTCTGGGGTTTGGTGGTATCGCTGGTGGCGGTCGTGGCGATGAGGCCGTTGGAGGTGAAGGTGGGTAGGGTCCTGTCCCTTCCCGTGATCATGCTCACGGTCTCGATGCTCACGATCATCCTGAGGGAGAACGCGATAGCCCAGCTGGTCGGTTACGTGGGCGTCGAGAACTCGGTCCTGTACGCGGGCGTCTCGTTGGGCGTTAAGACGCCGTTGCTGCTCGAGGTCGGGGCCCTCATGGACGTCATAGGGGCCGTGCTGCTCGGCGTCATCCTGAGCGCGGAGAAGAGGTACGGGCCGTTGGAGGTCGAGGAGCTGGTGGGGTGAGAGCGTGGATCCGACGGTCCTGTTCACGGCGGAGATCGCCGTCATGGGTGCGGCGTCGGTGGTCCCCCTGTTTCTACCCTGGGAGGCGAGGTGGCCTTTCACGACGATAGCCGCTTGGACGGCCTTCGGGCTCGCCCTCCCCCTGGCCGTCATGCAACCGGAGGCGGGCCTGGCCCATGGTGCCCTGTGTTTGGACCCGCTGTCAGACGTGATGGTGGGGGTCACCGCCGCGCTCTACGCGGTCTCGGCCACGGCGTCCAGGTACTCTCTGCCCATGATGAAGCGGTTCTTCCTGCCCGACAGGCTGTACTGGGGTCTGCTGTCGGCTTTCGCCCTTACGATCACGTTGGCGGCGACGTCGGTGGACGTTGGTTACGCTTGGATGTGGCTCGAGGCTTCGACGATAGTGAGCGCGGCCCTCATACTGGTGGAGGGCGAGAAGGCGTGCATCGAGGGGGCTTGGAGGTACCTCATCGTGGCGTCCACGGGGTTGTCGATAGGGTTGCTCTCGGTCGTGGTGGCCATCAAGGCGGCGGGGACGTCCGATCTCCTGTCGTTGGCTTTCAAGGACCCGACCGTCGCGAGCGCCGTGGCGGGTCTGGCGCTGGTCGGCTTCGGTACCAAGGTGGGACTGTTCCCGATGCACGCGTGGTTACCCGACGCCCACGGTACCGCTCCGGCCCCGGTGAGCGCTATGTTGTCCGGGGCCTTGTTGCCCGCGGCTCTCGTGGTGTACGTGAGGGTCATGTCGGCTTGCGTGTCGTCCGGGGCCCACTCCGTCGTCCCCGTGACGGTGACCGTGGGCGCGTTGACGACGCTCGTGGCGGCCCTCCTCATGACCGTGCAGAGGAACATCAAGAGGACGTTCGCCTACTCGAGTATGGACGTGATGGGTGTGGCGACGGCTGGGTTCGGGGCCTCGGTCTACGACCCGGGCCTGGTGGGTCCCTTGATGGCTCTGATCGCCGTTCACGCGCTCGGCAAGGCCGGTCTGTTCTACACGGCTGGCGTGTTGCACAGGTACCACGGAATCAAGCGTCTGGACGACGTGAGGGGGCTAGGGAGGTCCGCTCCGGGTCTCGCTCTGGGGGCGGTGTTGGGAGCGCTGGCGGTGACCGGGGCACCGCCCTTCGCCACGTTCCCGGCCGAGGTCAGGACGCTCACGGATCTGGCGACTCACGAACCCGCTCAGGCCGTCCTGCTCGGTGTCGGGATGACGGTCGCGTTCTTCGCGCTCAACTTCAAGGTCGTCCGGATGGTGGTGGGTGACGGTGGTCCCGAGGCCCCGAGGGGTGCGCAGGCGCTCGTGGGTACGGTGGGATCGGCCGCGTTGGGCCTGAGCCTCTACCTGCTGACGACGTGGAAGCCGATACCGTGAGCGCGGGGAGTGCGGTAGGGTGAACGTGGTCGCCTACGGTTCGGTCGAGGACGTCCCGGAGGTGGATCCCAGGGACGTGCCCAGGGACGAGGTGCTCGCGGCGGTGTTCGATCTGAAGGGCACCCACCTCTACGTCTGGTTGGATCACGACGTGGACGAGGTGAAGGTCACGAGGTTCCCGGACGTACCGCGCGATCTGAGGGAGGAGAGGCCCGGGTTGGCCTGGATAACGGGGTCCGTGGAACCCCCGGAGCGGGAGGGTAGGGCGGTGGTGTTGAGGTACGGACCGGCGGCCTCGGGACTCTGGGAGGCGGGTGCGTTCTCTATCCTCACGTACGGGGAGAAGATGCTGCGGTTGGCCCCGGATCTGGGGTACAAGTTCAGGGACGTGGAGGGTAGGGTGAAGGGCGAGTCGCCCGACGTCGCCGCGGTGTTGGTGGAGAGGAGGTGCGGTAACTTCGCGGTCCACGCGGCCGTGTTGTTCTCGAGGTTGGTGGAGAGGTTGGCCGGCGTGTCGCCGCCGGGGGAGGTCGTGGCCGCGCGGAGGATGGCGATGGAGCTCGAGAGGTTGAGGGAGCACCTCTGGGTCGTTCACAGGCTCGCGGAGGCGGCGTCTCAGAGGGTGGCCGTGCAGACGTTCGCCTCGTTGACCGAGGACGTGCTGAGGGTGATGGGCGGGGCCCTCGGTCACAGGTACGGGTTCGGTTTCACGGGACCCGGGAGGGTGAGGGAGCCCGATCCGGATCCCGTGGACGTCGTGGGTGAGGTCTTGGAGGAGCTCGAGGATCTGGAGGATCTCGTGGAGGCGTCGAAGATCTGGATGGACAGGTTGCACACGACCTGTGAGTTAGGGCCCGAGGACGTTCACAGGTACGACATAGAGGGGGTCCCGGCGAGGGCCGCGGGTGTGGCTAGGGACGTCAGGACGATGGATCCTTACTACCCGGGCTACGAGCCCGTGTTGAGGACGGAGGGTGACACCGTGGCGAGGATGTGGGTTAGGTACGAGGAGGCGAAAGCGTCGGCGCTCTCGGTGTTGAGGGACGTGAGGAGGGCGGGGGGCTGGTCGGAGGACGTGGACGGTGCCGAGGGTCTCGCCGTGGGTGTCGTGGAGGCCCCGCCGGGACCGATGGTGGCGGCGGTGGTGATGAAGGGCGGGAAGGTCAAGGCGCTGAGGTTCAGGGGTCCGTCGCACCACCTGATGTACGCGTTCTGCGCGGGGGCCGAGGGGGAGATCTTCACCGACTTCCCGTTCGGTTACGCGGGCTTCGGGATCTACTTCTCGGACGCCGACGGTTGAGGGGGATCCCACGTGCCGCTCAGGTGGATATTGAAGGGCCTCAAGAGGGGCGTTCTGACACACGATTACCCGAAGAAGGGCCGGCCGCCCGAGGGCGTCGCCCCCGAGGTCGTACCGGAGGAGCCGGTGGAGTGCCCGTTCGGGGCGTCGACCGAGGAGGGTGTGGACCCTTCCGCGTGCCTGAACTGCGGTTTGTGCGGGGACGTCGAGAGGAGGTCCACCCTCGGCGACGTCGACGTGAGGGGTGAGTTGGGAGGATCGCTGAGGAGGTCGCTTCACGTGTTCTTCCTGGACGTGGGTAGCTGCACGGCCTGCAACACCGAGGTGGCGCTCGTGAAGTGCCCGTACTATGACTCCGATAGGCTCGGGATCTTCTTCACGCCGACCCCGAAGCACGCGGACGTCCTGCTGGTGGTGGGGGCGGTTACCGAGGGCATGAGGCCGGTGCTCGAGGAGGCGTACGAGGCGATGCCGGAACCGAAAGCCGTGGTGGCCGTCGGTACGTGCGCGTGTTCCGGGGGACCGTTCGGTGACCCGGTGTCCTCGGTGGTAGACGTGGACGCGGAGGCGCACGGGTGTCCGCCGCACCCGCTGACGGTGTTGGAGGCGTTGATGGGGGTGGCCGGGCGTTGATGGATGTCCTGTGGGAGCTCACGGCCCTGGGTGTCCTGACGGCGGTTGGGGTCGTGTTCCCGGTCCCTTCCCTCTACGCCACCGCGGTGGTCTCGGCGTTGATGCCTTTCGTCCGGGTGTCGGGGGATGTTTACCCGTTCGTGGTGACGCTCGCTGTGGTGTGGACGGTCATCGCGCTGGTCGCCGCCTCCTCGAGGGAGGGGAGGAGTAGGATCGTCGCCGCCTCCGTGCCCGCCACGGCGGCCGGAGGTTTGACCGTACTGACGTCCGGGGACCTGCTTTCGTTCCTCGTCGGGTGGGAGGTCATGACGTTGGCGTCTTTCGGCGCGTTGGCCCGCGGGGGTTCCAGGAGGGCGTTCGCGTACCTGTTCCTCGGGGAGGTGGCGTTCCTGCTGGCGGCGGTGGGCCTGTTGTACAAGTGGACGGTCACGGGGACCGTGGATCCTTGGACCGGTTGGGGCGCCGTCCCGTGGGCGGCCCTGGTCTTGGGTTTGGCGGCCGTGATCAAGATGGAGGTGTTCCCGTTCCATGTGATGGCTCCGAGGGCGTACGAGGAGGGGGGTGGGATAGCGGCGGCCCTCGTAAGCGGTACCGTGACGGCGGTCGGGGCGTACGTGCTGCTCAGGGTGGCGACGTCGGTGCACGGGGGCGAGTGGGCCGGTCTGGCGGCGGTGATCGTGGGCACCGTGTCAGCGTTCTTCGGTTCCCTCTTCGCGTCGGGGTCCCACGGCGTCAGGGAACTCCTGGGTTACACGACGGTGGCCCACAACGGTACCGTGCTGGCCCTGGTGGGAACTGCGCTGGCCGCGGCCGCGCTGGGGGATAAGGTTCTGGGGGCGTTCGCGCTCACGGTCGCGTGCTATTACGTGATGGCCCACGCTTTGGCGAAGGGACCGGTGTTGGCGTTGACGGCCGGGGGATCGACGGACTTCGACGCGGACGATCCGGAACCGTTGGGTCCCGTGGCGAGGAAGGCCGCCCAGCTCTGTCTCGCGTCGCTGGCCGCGGTACCCCCGTTACCGGGGTTCCTGGCGGAGTGGGGCGCGCTGGAGTCGATGTTCCAGTCCCTGAGGTTTCCGCACGCGGCCGCGAAGGTGATCGTCGTGGCCGCGGGGACCTTGCAGGCGTTGGCGGCGGGCCTGGGGGTCGTGGCCCTCACCAAGGCCGCGGTTCACTGGTTCCAGAGGTCCCCCGGGCGTCGTCCGGACGCCAGAGACCTGGCGGGCGCGATGGTGTTGGTGGGTTTGCCCGCGATATCCGTCGGTGCCCCGTGGGTGATGGAGCGCTTCGAGCTACCGAAGGCGTTCGGTGTGGGGCCCTCGCGGTTCCTCGGGGGGCTGCTCGCGGTCCCGAAAGGCTGGCTCGTGAAGTCGGGGTACGGGTTCGGCGCGGTGTCCCCCACGTTCCTGGCGCTCATGATGGCGGTGATCTCGGGTCCCGTGACCTTCGCGTTCTTCCTTAGGGTGGCCCGTAAGACGAGGGAGACCAAGCCGTGGTCGGGTGGGTTGAGCGATCCCGAGTACCCGGCGGCCGCTCATTCCGCGATACTGCTCCTGACGCAGGGCTGGGCGTACGGTACGGACGAGCGGGATCTCTCCTGGAGGGATCCGGTGGAGAGGCTGGTGATGGCCTCGGTGAAGCGGACGAGGCGGTTGCTCGAGGGGTTCTCCAGGGGCCTCATGCCGGGTAAGGATACGGTGTACGTTCTTTACATTTTGATAGCATTGCTGGCGGTTATGGTGGCGATCGGGGCGTGAACCCGGTTGCGCCCCCCCCCAGCAGAAACCTACAAACGTGCGTGATACGAGGGCGGACCGACAACGGGATGGGGGAATCGAGGTCTTGGACCTGAAGGAGGTTGTGGATCACGACGGTGTGATGTGTGCGTTCGTGGCCACCAGGGACGGTTTCGTGGTGGAGGCCGAGGCCGATACCGGTGTTGATCCCGAGGAGCCTGCGGCGATCGCTTCGACGATCCTGTTGAGGACGAAGGGCGTCATGGATCGCTTGATCCCCGAGCACCTCGAGGAGGAAAAAGCCAAGGTTTCCGTCGTGTGCGGGCATTCCTTGATCCTGGAAGAAGTCGACGATTTGATCATAGGTTTGCTCTACGATAGTGAGGTGCTGCCGGAGGGTATGGCGAGGGTCCTGCTGAAGGAGTTGAGGCAGACGGTCGAGGAGACGTACGGCGGTGAGTGAGTTTGAGCGGGTTGGCGGAGGCGTTCGCGCTCTCCGCCTCGGCCGCGTCCCTGACGTACCTGGAGGATCTGGGAGAGCCCATGTACGTGGTGGCGAGGGTTTTAGAGCACGTGATGAAGGTCGAGATGATGGCCCCGTTGAAGAGGGTTCACGTGCTCGTCGTCAGGGGTGCCCTGGAGGAGGGGTCCTCCGAGGTGAGGACCCCGACGGGTCTCGTGTTCAGGGCCGAGGCGGACGGTGAGGACGAGCTCGTGATCTCGATGGAGGGGTGCCCCTACGAGGCGCTCGGTTTGAAGGATATGATGCTGTCCCTGAACCCGGGCGCGTGCATGTGTCCGGCTTTGATCGGGTTGACGGCGTCCTGTGAGGGGGCGCTCAGGCCCCTGGATTCCTCCGTGTCGGATTGCGTGGGTAGGTTCGAGGTGGTGGGGGAGCCCCCGGAACCACCGGAGGTCGAGGTGGAGTTGGATGAGGACCCGAACGCCCTGGCGGCGGCGATGGTGAGCGTTTTCTCGTTGGCCGTAACGCGGTACTTCATCGATACGGAGGGCGTTCTGGCCAGACCTCACGTGAAGGAGATGACGGATAGGGCGTTCGAGGTGGCCCCGGACGAGGCCTTGGATACGGCTCGTGAGGTATGGTCCACGGTCCTGTCGGGCGAGCCCATGGAGGTGGAGGGGGGTACGGTCCTAAAGCCTGAGCCCTTCGATGAGGGCGTGAGGGTCAGGATTGAGAACCCCCAGGGTTATTCGCTCTTGGGTCCGCTGTACGATATCTTGGTCCCGGAGGGTTACGAGGGCCCGTTGTTGACGCCCTGCGTCGTGGCCTGCGAGTACGCGTTGGAGGCTTCGGGTGTGGACAGGCTGAAGTACGGTGTCAGGTCGGTGAGGCCGGGCGAGACGTGCGTGGTGGAGGTTCGTCTACCCTCGGGTTGAGCCTATAACCTCGGGCCCGTCCCCGTGACGTCGGGGGCGGGCCGGTGCCCGCGAACCTTCCGCCCGAGTACCACGAGTTGGAGGAGAAGTACAGGAGGGCCAGGTCCCCGGAGGAGCGTCTCAGGATAACGGAGGAGATGTTGGCGGTCGTCCCCAAGCACAAGGGGACGGAGAACCTCAGGGCGCTGCTCAAGAGGAGGTTGGCGAAGCTCAGGGAGGAGGTCGAGAAGCGTAGGAAGCAGAAATCCGGCGGTGGTCCCGATTACAACGTCAAGAAAGAGGGAGCCGCGCAGGTGGCGATAGTGGGTCCCCCGAACTGCGGTAAATCGACGCTCCTCTCGGTGTTGACGAACGCGGACCCGGAGGTCGCGCCCTACCCGTACACGACCAAGGAGCCGGTCCCGGGGATGATGGAGTACAAGGACGTGCAGATACAGCTCGTTGAGATACCGCCCGTGTACGAGGGTTTCGTCAGGGGGGATGGATCGAGGTTCGTGGGCGTGATCAGGAACGCCGACGCGCTCGCGATCATGGTGGACCTCTCCGATGACCCCGTGGACCAGTTGGAAACCGTCCTCAGGGAGCTGGAGTCCGCCGCCATCCGTATCAACCAGGAACCGCCGGCCGTCAAGATAGAGGAGAGGGTCACGGGCGGTATCGAGATCAGGGGCGAGGACAGGCTGGCCTGCGATCCCGAGGACGTGAAGGAGCTATTGAGGGACGCCGGTATCCACAGCGCCGTGGTCGTCGTCGAGGAGGAGGGGTTGACGCTGGAGGACGTGGCGGACGCGCTCGACGAGAGGCTGGAGTACAAGCCCGCGATGGTCGTGGCCAACAAGGGGGACGCCCCGGGTTCCAAGGAGGCCTACGAGAGGCTCCTGGGGTACGTGGAGGGGCTCGAGTTCGACCTCCCGGTCGTCCCGGTGTCGGCTGAAAAGCGGGTTAACCTGGACGAGTTCAAGGAGAAGCTGTACGATACGTTGGGCATAATCAGGGTTTACACCAAGAAGCCGGGAGGGAAGCCGCAGAAACCCCCGATCGTGTTACCGAGGGGAGCCACGGTCGAGGACGTGGCCAGGGAGGTTCACACGGATCTCGCCGAGAACCTGAAGTACGCCAGGGTTTGGGGCAAGTCCGTGGAGAGAGACGGGATGATGGTGGGGAGGGATCACGTCCTGGAGGACGGGGACGTCGTCGAGTTGCACGATTGAGGGGATGGATCGATCCCCGCGGGGCAGACGTCGGAGCAGGCACCGCAGTCCACGCACTGAGGGGCCACGCACCCGGCGGCCCTTTCGAGCCAGACCGGGGACGGTGGTACACCCCTGCCCGCGAATTCTCTACAACCCTCCTCCTCGCACGCCGCGCACACCGGGCAGACGAAGCGGCACCCGAGACATCTGACGCACCTAGAGGGATCGAACCGGGTCACGCTCTCCGCCTCGTGTGCCATCTCCGCGAGCCTCGATTCCATCAGGTCCCTGACGGACAGGGCGTCCTCCGGTGCCGGACGGGCGGTGACGAAGCCGGCCTCGATGGCACCTTCCACGAGCCTCCTACCGGGTTCCGAGAGGACCTCCACCAGCGTGTACTTCCCGGAGAGTTCCCCGGGAACGCCCCAGTTACCGCAGGCCACGTCCGCGTCCCTGGGGACGCTAACCTCGCACCTTCGACACGCCTCCCGTCTGCCTCTCCCCTCGCTCTCCAGGTCCTTCAGCGGGATCTCCTCGATACCGTCCTCGAAGAGCAGCCGTAGCCTTCCCTTCTCGATGGTTTCACCTAGGAGTTCCGAGGGTTCCCGACCGAGGTGCTCGAGGATCTCGGCGATGGTCCGGGGGTGGAAGGTACCGCCGCAGTTTAGACCGACTTTCAGGGTAGAGCCCTTGGGGAGCGCCCCGCAGGCTTCGAGTTCGGACAACGCGGTCGAGTCGCAGGGCCTGCAGGTCACCGCCACGGGCTTGGTCCCTCCCTCGACGACGCTCGTGGCCACCGTCGAGAGGGGTAGGTGGAAGACGTGATAGGTGCCGGCTGGTACGTCGTCGGGGTCGTCCACGACGATGGGTCTGGGGTCCAGGGGGTCCGTGCCTTCCTCCACGCACACGACGGCTTCGACGAGTCCCTCCTCGAGGGCGTAACGGAGCAGGGCTGGGACGGCCCCACCGCAGGCGCCTTCCTCCGCGTATCGCCGGTCCGTGGCCTTCAGTAGGTAGGCGTCGCCCACCGGCTCGACCCCCGCGGGCGTCCCCGATCGAGTGATATGCGGGTTGTCCCGGCGCCGGTCCGGGGAGACGCGTGCGTAGGTACGAGGCGGTCGTGTGTCCGTTCTGCGGGTGCGGGTGCGGTTTCCTCGTCGGGGTGGAGGATGGGGAACCCGTTCACGTGTTCCCGTGGTCCAGGGATCCGGTCTCGAGGGGGAGGCTCTGCGTCAAGGGTTGGGAGGCCGTTCGGGCCTACAGGTCTTCGGATAGGTTGACCAGCCCGCTCCTCGGTACCGGGAACGGGTTCAGGGAGGTGTCGTGGCGTAGGGCCCTCGAGGAGGTCGTCGAGGCGCTGTCCGGGTCGGACGAGGTGTTCGTGGCGGCGTCGGCGAGGTCCACGAACGAGGCGTGTTACCTCGCCGCGAAGCTCGCGAGGGCCCTCGGGGTCAATCACGTCGATAACTGCGCCAGGCTGTGTCACGCGCCGACGGTCTTCGCTCTCAAGGAGGTCTTCGGGACCGGGGCGATGACCAACCCGATCGACGACGTGCTCGAGGCGGATCACCTGCTCGTGGTGGGGTCGAACACCGCGGAGCAGCACCCGGCCGTGTTCTCGCGGATCGTGGAGGCCGTGGAGTCGGGATCCTCACTAACCGTCGTGGATCCCAGGAGGACGTCGGTGGCGGAGCTCGCCGACGTGCACCTCGATCCGGTCCCCGGTACGGACGTGCTGCTGTTCCTTTACATGGCGAAGGTCATCCACGAGGAGGGCCTGATCGATCGGGACTTCATCGACGGGAGGACCGTCGGGTACGAGGGGTTCGTGGCCTCGTTCTCGTCGATCGACGGGGAGGACGTGCGTCGGGTGTGCGGTGTCGATCCGAGGGACGTCGAGGAGGCCGCCATCGAGTACGCGAGCGCCGATCGTTCCTCGGTGCTCTACTGTATGGGTGTGACGCATCACGGGTGCGGTTCCGATACCGTCGCCGCTTTGGCCGCCCTGGCGTTGATGACGGGTAACGTGGGCAGGAGGGGGACCGGGGTCAACCCGCTCAGGGGTCAGGTTAACGTCCAGGGGGCTTGCGACGTCGGGGCGCTGCCGGATTCGCTCCCGGGGTACAGGTCGTTGGAGGACAAGGAGGACGTCGAGAGGGTGTGGGGGTTCGAGGTCCCCGATGAACCCGGCGTCGATCTGGTGGAGGCCTTTGAGCCGGGTAGGTTCGAGGTGTACTACCTATTCGGCGTGAACCCGGTGTCCTCGTGCCCCGACCCGGGTAGGACCGTGAGGGCGTTGAGGAGGGCGGACGTGGTGATCGTTCAGGATGTTTACCCGTCGGAGACGTTGGAGGAGGCGGATGTGGTCCTGCCCGCGGCGTGTTGGTTGGAGGAGACGGGTACCTACACCTCGACCGAGAGGAGGGTGAGGTTGTCCAGGGCGGTCGTGGATCCCCCGGGTGACGCGAGGCCGGACTGGTGGATCCTCCGGGAGGTCGGTCGTCGGGTGGCGGGCGAGGCCTTCGGTTACGGGTCACCGCGGGAGGTTTTCGAGGAGATCAGGAGGGTCGTACCTCAGTACCGTGGTATCGATTACGGGGTGCTGGAGGAGAGACCGGAGGGCGTGTTCTGGCCGTGTCGTCGGCGCGGGGACGTGGGGGAGAGGGTGCTACACGGGAGGAGGTTCGCCACCCCGTCCGGTAAGGCCTCGTTCCCGTCCCTCGAGGTGTCGTGTTCGGCGGGTAGCGACGATGGGTTCCCGTTCGTGTTGGTCACCGGGCGGGTTCACTCGCAGTTCCACACGCGGACGGTGACGTCGAGGTCCCCGGTGCTGGAGTCGGAGGATCCGGGCCCGATCGTGGAGATGAACCCGAGGGACGCGGGGGACGTCGGGGTGTCGGATGGCGATCGGGTCGTGGTGGAGACCCGGGCGGGTAGCGGTGTGTTCGAGGTCGTGGTGACCGATAGGATCAAGGAGGGTGTCGTCTTCGTTCCGTTCCATCACGGGGCCAACTCCCTGGTCCCCGTGGAACCGAGGGATCGTTCGGGTACGCCCGCTTTCAAGGCGGTGCCGGCGAGGGTGGTTCCCGTTGAAGGTGGCCGCGTGCGTGTTGGCGGCGGGGAGAGGGGAGAGGTTCAGGAAGGGTCTGAGGAAGATGGGGAGGAGACCGGTGAACAAGCTGGTGTACCCGGTGGCGGGTAGGCCGATGGTGGGGTGGGTGGTTTCGAGGGCCGCCCGGGTGTCCGACGTGGTGATCGTGGGGTTGGGTTTCGACGCGGGCGTGGTCTGGTCCTCGGTTTTGGAGTGGGTGCCCGGGGATGTGCCTGTGGTTCCGGTGTTGAACGATCCGGCGGACGTTCCGATGGCCGTTACGGCGGCGAACGTCCTGTCGGAGGGGTTGAGGCGTGGGGCCGACGTTCTGCTCCTGTTGGCCGGTGATCAGCCGACGGTGAGGTCGGAGACCATGGAGAGGCTGGCGGAGGCGGCCGCGCGCGAGGGTGCCGCGGTGTTGGACCGGGGGGCGCCCGTGGAGAGACCGTCGGGGGACGAGTTGGAGGGTCACGGTCCGCCGATGGCGTTCGACCGCGAGGGGGCGCGTAGGTTCGTCGACTTGATACTGGAGGAGTGGGAGGGGGAGAGGGGGACCAACGTCTTGAACCTCAACCCGGTGATGAGGAGGTTCGGTCCGTTCAGGGCCGTGCCGCCTGTCGACGATTGTGAGCTTCTGAACGTGAACACGCCGGATCAGGTTCGGGAGGCGGAGCGGTGCCTCGGTAGGTAGAGGTACCATCTCCCTTTCACGATGTCGGGGGTGGGTAGGTCTCCCTCTTCCCCGGTCATGGGTTTCAGGGTCACGGGGACCTTCGGTGCGTAGACCTTCACGATGTCCGAGGCGAGTTCGTACGGGGGTCTCACGGAGTACACGAGGTCGGGGTTGTGGGTCCTTAGGATCCTTTCGGCCTCGGTGATGGCGTCGGCGGTGATCGAGGTTAGTCCCAGGGTTTCGGCGGATCTCACGCTCGAGGGGTCTTTCTCCACCCCTAGGACCTCGAGCCCTGCCTCGGTCAGGGCCTTCATGTAGCGGAGGTTCCTTCCGTGGCCGATCTCGATCACGGTGGTCGCGCCGAGTAGTTTGGCTATCGTTAGGAGGATTCCGACGTCGTCGGGGGTCATGCGGTGTGCACCCCGAGTTGTTGAGGAGGTTGGAGGAGGTGTTCGGTCCGGATAGGGGGCGGGAGGTGGCGCGGTTCCTGGAGGAGGGTAGGCCGGAGACGTACGTCAGGGTGAACACTTTGAGGGCGGATCCCGAGGACGTGGTGCGGTCCTTGGAGGGGGCGGGGGTGGTCCTGGGGGAGACCCCGTTGGACTACGCGTTCGTCGTCGAGGATTCGCCGGGGCCCGTGGGGTCCTGTTTGGAGCACGTGGCCGGGCACGTGTACGTGCAGGATCTGGCCTCGATGGTGCCGGCGGAGGTCTTGGGTCCGGAGCCGCCCGGGCCGGTGATAGACGCGTGCGCGGCCCCGGGTTCGAAGACCACGCAGTTGGCGCAGTTGATGGGGGGTGAGGGGGTGGTGTTGGCGGTCGAGAAGGATCCGGGTCGGGCGGGGGCGTTGGTGCATAACGTGGTGAGGATGGGGTGTGTGAACGTGCTCGTGCACGTGGGTGACGCCAGGGGTCTTCCGGTGGGGGCTCCCTTCGTGCTCTTGGATCCGCCGTGTTCGGGGGAGGGGACGTTTCACAGGGATCCTCACGCCAGGTCCACGTGGACGCCGGCGAAGACGGAGAGGTTCTCTCGGGTTCAGGCGTCGTTGTTGAGGGCGTTGTTGGAGAGGTTGCCGGTGGGGGGTAGGTTGGTTTACTCCACGTGTACGCTGTCCCCGGTGGAGAACGAGTTGGTTTTGAACGAGGTGTTGGACGAGAGGTTCAGGGTGGTGCCTTCGGCCCCGGGTTGGTTGGGTGAGGCTGCGGTCCCGGGGTTGACGGAGTGGAGGGGTCGGTCGCTCCGGGATGATCTGTCGAACGCTTTCCGTATCGATCCTACCGTGTTTAGAACCGATGGATTCTTCGTGGCGTTGATAGAGAGGGTGGCTTGACCTTGGAGTTGGGGGACGTCACGGATAGGGGTAGGTCGGTGGCGAGGAGGTCGCTACGGGTACTGTCGGAGATGTTGGGTGAGCCGGAGGGGTTGGAGGACGTTCTGGCGTTGAGGGTCACGCACGCGACTTGGGACCCGTTCTTCCAGGAGACGTTGCGGGTGGTTCCGGACGGCGATTCGGTGTTGGAGGGTGTACGTGGTGTTGAGACGGTCGTCGTCGACGTGGGGATGGTGGCGGAGGGTGTGAGGAGGTCGGTCGAGGCTTTGGGAGCGTCGCTCAGGGTGGCGTCGAGGGAGGGTGAGCGTGTCGAGGGGGATACGGTGACGGGGAGCGGTATGCGTAGGATCTTGGAGGAAGAGTCGAGGGTGGCCGTGGTGGTGGGGAACGCCCCGACGGCCGCGGAAAAGCTGTTGGAGAGGCCGGGTCCGGTCGAGGTGGCGGTGGTGTTGCCGGTGGGCGTGGGGGCGCTGGAGGTGAAGAGGAGGTTGTTGGAGGATCCCCCGTTCCCCGTGGTGACGAACGTGTCGTACAGGGGAGGGACGCCGGCGGCGGTGGCCGTGTTCAACGCCGTCGTCTCGGAGGCGCTGGGAGGAAGGGGATGAGGGGTATCCCTTGGGGTGGAGCGGGTGACGCGGGTGTCGTGGATTCCTCTACCTCGACCACGACGGCTTCGCTGAAGGCGGAGGTGTGTAGGGCGTCCCCGGGGTACATGGCTTGGAACCTGTAGGTGCCGGGTTGGTCGAAGGTGTACCTGAGCGTGGGTGCGACGCCGTCGCTTCCCGTTACCCATTGGGGTACGTTCGGGCTGACGAGGATGGCGTAGTTCATGAGGAGGAAGATCTGGGCGTTGGGTATGGGGTTGCCGTTCTCGTCGGTGAGTTTGGCGGAGATGAGGACGGCGCCGGGGTTGTTCGGGTCGGGTTGTACGGTCAGGGTGAGTTTGGTCTTGATCTTGAAGGTGACGGCTGATGACCAGCTCTTGGAGCCGTAGAGCCCGTTGCCGGGGGTCGAGACCTGCACTGTTATGACGCCGGCTTGGGTGGGCTTGAGGTCGACGGTCACGACGCCGGTGTCGGGTGTGGTGAAGGTCTGCTGGTAGTTCAGGCCTCCGCCGGTGACCGTGAGGGTCACGGGGAGGCCGGGGACGGGTTCGCCCGTGAGCTCGTCCTTGGCTATGACCGTGATCTTGAGGTCTTGGCCTAGGATGCCCCACCAGGGTGGGGATAATTGCACGCTGAGGGTCAAGGGTTCGGGTACGACGCTGGTGACCTGGTAGTAGGTGAGTTGGGGTTGTTGGACGCTGACCGGGACGGTCCTGTAGAATGTTTGCCCGTTCTCCTGTACCTGGATGATCTTGAGTTCTTCCACCTTGACGCACGCGTCCTCGAGGTCCGTTATCGAGCTCGAGGACATGTAGAAGGCGTGGCACGTGAGTTCTGATCCGTCGTCGTCCGCGAGGATCATGAGGGTGATGGCGGGGTTGCTGAGGGGTTGTATGGGGTACGTGGATGCCCAGTCGTAGACCTCGACGGGTTCGGTCTGTAGCCAGCCGCGGGTGGTCCCGTTGTAGGTGTAGGAGGCTTTCCATCCGCCGACCAGGGTGCCGTCCTTGGCTACGAGGAAGTAGTGGTCTTGGCCGTTGAGGACGACGTCGACGACGTAGACGTCGCCGTTCTTGTATTGGAGTTGGGGAGGGGATGACGTTTGGGTATTGACGACTCCAACGACCTGTTCGGCCGTCGCGGGCGCGATCGCCGCGGCGGCCGCTATCAAGACTATCGCGGCCGCCTTCAACGGTCGTTCCCCCACCCGGACCCCGGATGAGAGGGGTGATGTTTATATTCTCTAACGCGGGGTAAGAACACGCGGGCCAAAGGGGGTGGGCCCGATGAGACGGGTCCTACCCGTCCTGGCCCTCGCGGTCTCGGCGGTGCTCGCGGCCGCCGGGGCCGTGGAGGGCGCTGTGGTTTATACGAACGTTTCTCAGATACAGGTTAAGTGGACGGCTCAGTCCCAGTCCACGGGAGCCGTTACCTGGACGATGACCAAGGTGTACGAGTACTACGCTAACGTGAACAACGGCGAGCCGGTGAACATCCAGGCGCAGGGCACGTTGGCCAGCGGTCTGTCGCAGCCGAGCGCCAGCTCGAGCACGACGGACGTGTACGTGACCTCCGACACGACAAACACGTACATCAACCTGCTCGTGGGTCAGAACACCTCACAGTGGGTCTTGTACACGACCAGCGCGCCCCTGAGTGACGTTTCGATCAACGGTTACAACGTCCCGAAGCAGCTCCCCGTGGAATCGATCAAGGAATCCCTGGAGGACGTCACCACGAGCACGACGTACCAGGTGACGGACGCGTACCTGGTGCAGGGTGACGAGTACCAGTACACCGTGAGCGTGACGTTCAACCTGGCGGAGCTCCAGAACCTGATCAACGACGGTGGCTTCACGGTCGAGGTTGCGGTCCCGGAGAGCCTGTTCAACACCACCGGGATCACGATCAACTCGGTCACCGTGACCACGAGCACGGGTTCGTCGTACACCATAAGCACGTCGTCCTCCACCGACACGATCCCGGTGTACGATGCCCAGGGTAACGAGACGACGGTCACGTGCTACGTGCAGGACTTAACTCAGGACATCACCAACGCCAGCACGTCCACGAGCACGACGTACACGGTCACGATCACGATCGACTTCACGCCGGGTACCACGTACACGGCGAGCACGTTCACGCTACCGACGGTGTTCATAGTGGCGAAGAAGTCGGCCACGCCGGCGTCCGTACCGTTCACGACCGTGGCCGGTCCCGCCAACAGCTGGAACCAGTACGTGAAGGCCGACGACCTGATCGAGATAAGGTGGCAAGCCGTGCCGCAGGAGTCGCCGTCCACCAACTGGAAGGACACGACCTGGCTGCTCGTGCCGATCATCTACAACAAGTCGCAGCTCAACGTGACCGTGGGAACGGTGACCGTGGAGTACCTGTCGGCCGGTGACCCGCTGACCGACCCGACCAACCTGACCTGGAGCACGGCTCAGACCGTGTCCGGTAGCACGGCCCAGTGGACGAGCGTGCAGATCCCGGCGGGAGCCAGCTGGACGCCGCCCGAGCTGGTGGTCATCCCACCGTCGAGCAGCGGCGTGACGTACTGGAGGATCATCGCCCAGGACGTGACCGTGCAGCTGCCCATAACCGACGACGAGTACGAGACCCTGGTCATCGACGGGTTCACGGTGCCGGTGGTACCGTCCACGGGAGCCGGGGTCGCCGTGTGGGCGACGGCCACGCCCTACATCCTGACGAGCAGCTCGCAGACGGTCACGTTCATCTACAAGGCGGAGATCGTGAACCCGGGCACGGCGACCCAGGCCGTGTTCAGCCTGAGCCTACCGGGCACGCCGCCCACGGGCTTCCAGGCCACCGTCCTGTGGTACCACAAGACCACCACGGGCTACGTGGTGAAGGACATCACGTCGTCCGTGACCGAGTCCGTCGACAGCACGAACGACACGCTCACCGTGACCGTACCCTTCGACCTCAACGGTGACGGGACCGCCGACATAACCGCGGGCGACTACATCGTCGTCGAGTACCAGTTCACGGTCAGCGGGAGCACGCAGGTGACGGGTTCCCTGACGCTCGAGGACTCGAGCGGAAACACCGTGCTGACCGTGAACTTCCCGACGCTAACGCTCACGCAGCTCCCGGCCACGAGCAACTACCCGGTGATAACGGGTAGGAAGTTCTCCACGGGCTTCGAGGTACAGCTGAACGGGTACACCGACCCGAACACCGGCGACTTCGGCATGCCGCTCGTGGTCATGGACTTCATCCTGCAGGACTACGTGCCGAGCAGCGAGAGCCCGGTGCAGTTCCTGAGCGACCTGACCATCCAGGGCACGTGGGGAGGCACCCAGATCGCCAGCGCTACCGTCGCCTCGACCGACTCGACGAGCAACGTCGTCGTTTGGGAGCTGAAGGACGCCAACGGTAACGTGCTCGGCTACCTCACGTTCAAGTGGGTAGGCGCGGTGACCGTGGGCACCCTGAACTGCTACGCGGTGCTCGTCTACTCGAGCGACAGCAGCGGTAACCCGGTGAACGCCAAGCCGAACACGGACATCACCGTGACGTACAACGACCTGAACGCGACGTCGTACGTGAACCTGAACTCCCTGGTGATCGCGGTGGACCCGTCGTTCGTCGAGACGACGGGTCAGCCGCTCGTGATCAAGCTACCGACGAAGCCGACCACGAACCTACAGCCCGCCAACAACAACACCAGCACGAGCAGCAGCACGAGCAGCTCGTCCACGACCAGCAACACCTCGACGCCGACGAGCACGAGCCACAGCGGACCGGTGTTCCTGCCGGTGATCCTAGCGGCGCTAGCGGGGCTGGCGCGCGGACGCAGGCGCTAGGCCCCGAACCCTCAACCTTTTATTTCTTCCAGGATTCGTTTCGAACGATGTAACGAATCTACGCGGGCGGGGGAAGGACCCCCTTGAGGATCGTACCCGCCTTGATAGCCTTGACACTCGTGGTACCCGTCGCGACCTCCGCCGTCTCCTTCTCCTCCCTCCAGGTCGAAACGTGCCAGGGTCCGGTCCCCGGCTTCGACGTGTACGCCGGGAGCTCACAGTCCACCGAGTACTACTCCGTGGTCGTGGTTACGCTCAGCGACGGGACCGGTAAGTACGCGTACGCGGTGTACGTTGGTAGCTCCAGCGGCGATCCGTGCCCCGCCCTCGTCGAGGGTCTCGACACGAACGACGACGGCACGCTCGACGTGACCTGGTTCTCCAACTCGTCGGGCACGTGGACACCGAGCGTGACCCTACCGGCCCAGGATTCCACGACCACCTTCCCGTGCGCCGTCGTGGAGTACGCGGACACGGACCTGAACGGGTCGTACGAGACCGAGCTCAAGCTCGAGTTCAAGCTCGACGCGAACGGGGACCCCGAGATGGTGGTCACGTATCAGAACGCGCCGACGGGTGCCTTCCTGGAGCTCAGGCCCTTGGGCGTCCAAGGGTCGTGGTCGTCCGGGACCGCGACGATCTCGAGCGTCGGGGGCCTCTACAGGATAGCTCTGGCCAACACCTCGGGTACCATAGAGGTGGTGTTCGGCAGCGGTGGATCGATCCAGATCGTGCAGGGGACGACGGTGTCGGGACCGCAGGCGTTCCCGCCCTACCTGCCGGCGGCGGACGTGCTCCTGAGGATACCGATACCCTCGGGCGTGGACGTGACGGGTATCGAGATGACGGTGTCCGTGAGCGTGGACGAGAACCTCAACGGGACGGCCACGGCGCTGACCTCCACCCCGGTGACCGTGACCCTGAACGCCCCGATAAACCCGAGCTCGTTGCCGTACACGACGGGCACGACCCAGTCCCCGGTGCACGTGGACGTGAACTACCTGGGGGTCTCGAACGGGTACGCGGAGGTGGAGATCAGGGCGTGCGCGGACTACGAGGACGGTTCCGGATCCTACCCGAACACGTACTACTTCGAGGCGGGTTCCGAGTTCACGATCCAGGTGTCGAACGTCTACCTGCTGACGTCGAGCGGTAAGGTGGAACCGCCCTACGTGCAGACCGTGGCCGTGGCCGCGGATCCGAACGTGGTGAAGAGGCTGGCGCGTGCGGACGCGGGGGGGAAGAGGGTGGATCAGTCCCCGTCGTCGGCGTCCGCGAGGCGCCCGCGCACGCGGCGGTCGTCCGTGTCCACGCTCTCCCTCATCTCGCTCCTCTTGCTCTCCAGGTACCTGCGCAGGTCCTCGTCCCGTAGGGCCAGGATCTCGAGGGCGAGGTAGGCGGCGTTCTCGCCCCTGTCCACCCCGACGACGGCCACGGGTACGCCGGGGGGCATCTGGACGGAGGATAGGAGGGCGTCCATCCCCTCCATCTTCGCGGAGACGGGCACGGCTATCACGGGTTTCGTGGTCTCCGCCGCTATCACGCCGGGCAGGTGGGCGGCCAGTCCGGCTATCGCGATGTAGACGCCGACGTCGGGCTCGTACTCCCTCACGAGTTCCCTGACCTTGTCGGGGGTCCTGTGGGCCGAGGCCACCCTCACGTCGTAGTCGACGCCCGCCTCCTTCAGGACCTCGACGGCCTTCTCCGCCACCGGTTCGTCCGAGGCGCTCCCCATCACGATCACCACGTCCACCAACGGGGCTTCCCCCTCACGTCGGGACGCTCGTCAGCAGCTTCAGCGTCTTGGTCCCGAAGTAGTGGGCTATGAACGCCTTCATCGCGTGGGACCTGGCCAGGTAGCCTATGAACAGGAACCTCAGGAACCTGCCGAGGACGATGGCGGAGAGGAAGTGCGTGAGTCTCATCTCCACGACGCCGGCGCCGATCGTGAAGGGCTTCATCGGGATGAAGGTGATGAGGGCCGCCAGGAACACGGCCGTCCACGCGGCCCTGTCGTGGCGCCTGAGCTTCTCCTCGACCTTCTCGAACTTCTCCCTCCCGACCAGCTTGATGGCCACGGGCCTGCCGCCGAAGTAGCCTATCGCGTACCCCAGGAGGGAGCCGGCTATCGAGGATAGGGTGATGAGGCCCGCCAGGACCACCGGGTTCATCTTCATGGCGTAGGGGAACACGAAGGGCTCGGGCGGCACGGGCAGCACGCTGCACTCCAGCCCGGTGATGAGGAGGAGGCCCGGGAGCCCCATCCTCCTCTCGAAGTCCATGAAGTAGGGGATCAGGGTGGAGGAGATGAGACCCGCCATCGTGGTCAAGCTCTACGCCCCGAACTTCTCCTGTCTGCCGGCCGCGTCCTTCAGGATCTCCATGAGCCTCAGGCCCTCGAACCTCCCGAGGCACCCCGTCGACACGGAGACCTCGTCGTACCTGGTCACCCGGTCCCTCCTCGCGTCGAAGGTCCACAGGATCACGGGCACCGGGTCCGCCGTGTGATCGCCGACCGATACGGGCGTCGAGTGGTCCGCGGTCACGAACACGACCGTCTCCTCCGGGTCCACCTCCCTCACTATCCCGCCCACGAGCTCGCGGTCGAACCTCTCGATGAACCTCACCTTCTCCCGCGCGTCCCCGTCGTGACCCGCCTCGTCTATCGCGTTGTAGTTCACGAGCACGAGATCGTACCTGTCCAGCGCCTCCAGGGCCAACTCCGCCTTCACGGCCACGTTGGAGTCCTTCCTACCCGTGACCTCCTCGTGCTCCGGCACCTCCATGCCCAACATCCTACCGATCCCCTTGATCAGGGAGGAACCCGCCACCACGGCCCCGGACATACCGTGCACGTCCTCGAACGGGTCCACGTCCTTCAACGAGCCCGCGCCCCTGGGCAGCACCGCGTTCGCCGGCGGCTTGCCCTCCCTCCGCCTCTCCTCGTTGACCGGGTGCCCGTCCAACACCTCGTGCGCCTTCAACACGAACTCGTTCAACAACTCCGCCGTCCTCGCGGCCGCCGGATCGTCCGACAACGGCCTCGCCTCCTTCAACGGCACACCCGTCTCCTTCGGGTCCACGTCCGAGACCTCGGGCGAGAGACCCTCGCCCCTGAGGACCAACACCGCCCTATGACCCACCGCCTCCCTGAACTCGAAGTCCACGGGCAGGTCCACCGACTCGTTCACGGCCCTCGCCAACTCCCGCGTACCCTCGTCCTCGTTGATCCTACCCGCCCTCCTGTCCACGACCACCAACTCACCGTCCCTACGCTCCACGGTGGCGAAGTTACACCTGAACGCCACGTCACCCGGCCTCACGTCGACACCCGCGCCCAGCGCCTCCAACGGACCCCTACCCGGGTACACCTCGAACGGATCGTAACCCAGGATCGACAGGTGGGCCGTGTCGCTCCCCGGCCTCACACCCGGCCTCACCGGATCCATCAGACCGCACGAACCCTCCGACGCCAACCCGTCCAGGTTCGGCACCGAGGCCACCTGAAGCGGCGTCTTGAAACCCAACTCCGGCACGGCCCTGTCCGCCATACCATCCCCGACCAGCACGATGATCTTCCTCTCGTCCAACGTCCAACATCCCCGGAGGAACCTCGGACGCTCCCGTGGTCGTCATCCGAGATCGGCGTGCTGCAGGCTCATCATCGGCTAACCTCCACGTCCGGAGGCGGCACGACCCTCACATCCACCCCCTCCAACTTATCACTTAGGGCCCTCGCCAACGCCTGAACACCCGGCAACTCGCTGTAATCGTGACCCAACTCCACCACCGACACCCCCGACCACAACAACTCACACCTCACGTGGTACCCCACCTCACCACCGATCACCGCGTCCACCCCGAACCTCTCCGCCTCACCCACCACCTCCGACGGCACCGACCCCGGCGCCACCAACACCCTCCTCCAATCCCCCACCGGACCGAACACCCTGAACAACGGCGAAAGGTTCCTCCCCGCGTTCAACAACCCCTCCACATCCCTCACCTCGCACAACCTCGCACCCGAACCCGTCTCCCTCAACACCCTCAAATTCAACCTCCGAGCCAACGAATCCGCCACACCACCCTCCGCACGATCCCAATTCGTATGAGCCGCCACGTACACCGCACCCGAGTCCAAAACCTCCCTCAACAGAACGTGAACACGACCCTCAACCCTCGACAACGGCCTGAATATCAACGGATGATGCGAGACCACCACATCACCCTCACACGCCTCCCTCGCCACCTCCAACGTCACATCGAGACACACCAACACCCTACCCACCTCACGCCCCCAAGCACCCGGCGGCACCACCTGAGGACCCACCCTATCCCAATCCTCCGCCAACTCCCTCGGAGCGATCTCATCCAGAACCTCCACCACATCACGCACCGTGACCAAGGACGACACCCCCACCACGACCCCACCAC
>Ga0256834_1000015_pt1 | contig 139015 bp, 125 predicted proteins | sample 4281140metaG_FD_190536 | JGI IMG/M metagenome (GOLD analysis project Ga0256834, IMG submission 190536) | Hydrothermal vent microbial communities from East Pacific Rise, Pacific Ocean - 4281-140 | ecosystem: Environmental > Aquatic > Marine > Hydrothermal vents | place: Pacific Ocean: East...
TCGTCCGGTGAACGGATGTGTTGATGGAGTTGAATGTAGCGAAGAGCAATATCAATTGAACCGAAGGACTGAATTTAAGTGGATATGTCCCGAAGACGATAAGAAAGAATAATTCCCCCCCCTCTTTCCATTTATTTTCTAAGGAAAAGCCTTTCCAATGCAATTTGGAAGGGCTTTTTTATATGATTTCATTAAATTAAAGATAAATTTGGCCAAATTTGAAAAAAAAATCATTATTACGGTCTATTATGTCGCATTATTTGTAATTGAATAAAAAAAAAATTAAATTTGTCATTGAAAATTGCAAAAATGAATCGCTATATTAAGTTTGTTTTTTTGTTAATGATAGCCGGATTATATGGCCAGGAAGAAAAGGTGAATTTTTTGATTGCTTCCGGAAGCCGGGGAGGAAATTATTATCGAACGGGACATTTTATAGCGAGACAATACAATACTTATTTAAAGAATGGTCGTTTCAGGTCGATTGAAACGAACGGTTCGGAAGAAAATATCCGTTTATTAAGGAATAATCAAGTTGACTTTGCTGTTGTTCAACGTAATATTCTTTTGAATAATATTTATAATGATGAAGCGGGAATCAAGAATGTGGTGGTCATTACCCCACTATTTGAAGAGAAATTGTGGATTTATATTCATGGTAAAAAATCGGTTCCTTTTCAGGCATTGGACAGTTTGTCGGGCAAAAAGAAATTAAAAGTAGGATTTACGGGGCGCCGGGGATATAGTTATAAGATTTTCAGAACATTGCTGCAATTTTTGGATATAAATTATGAAAATTTTGAAGATTTTATTGCTAATTATGATACTTTGACGGCACGTTTTTTGCGTGACAGTTTGGATATGGTGGTGAGTTTTTCATTACCGTTGGCGTCTTTAGATACATTTCCGGGCGTCACAAAAGTATATCTCGAACGAGTTGATGCGGAGGATATTTCGAACCGTTTACGTAATTTGACCGTAACTGTTTTGGATACTTCGGGCGCTTACACTTTGGGAAGTTGGAGTTTTTTTGTGGGATTGCGTTCCGTATTGGATAGAATTTCGGATGAACATCAATTGGTTAATGCTTTGTTTGTGAAGACAGACGATTCGGTTTCGAGGAATCTACAAGCCCTTATTAATCAATCTTTCAGGCAATTTTCGGAGAATAAACACCAAGAGGCGGTTTTGCTAAGAAATTTACCTTTATCGGCTTCTTTGAGCGATAAAATCGGATTTAGAAATATTAATTGGCGGCCTTATTTTTATGTGTTTTTGCTTTTTTTATTATTGCTTTTTTTGAATTATTTCAATAACGGTCGCTTTATTCCGCGTATTCGATTGGGTTATATTTGGCAACGCTATAAGCATTTTCAGTTCGGATTTATCGTATTGATTATTTTATATTTCGCCGGTATTGAGCTTTTGGTTTATTCCGAAAAAGTATTTTATAAGGATATCGGCATTAAGAGTCAGATTTTAAATATGACACGTCCCGATTTGCATTCCTGGCTTTTGGTAACCACTTTGACGGGCAATAGCAATGGGATATTTCCGCTTTCTACACTGGGCAAAATCATGTTGGCACTTAATTCCATTAACTTTTGGATAGGGACGGTTTTAATCGGGGTTTCCGAATATGTGACATACACAATCAATAAAAAGCGAAAAAAAGGACTTATGAAAACAAAACATACGGGACATTTGGTGATTTTCGGGTGGAATCATACTACCGAAAAGTTTCTTTTGGAGGTCATTAAAGAGTCCAAAGTTTATTTGAAGCGCAATATCGATATTGTTTGTGTGGTGGATGATGTCGAACGGGTGCGAACGGAGTATGAAAAAGCGAAAGCGTTGCACGATACCAAAAAGCTTGATATGATTAAGGGTGATGCTTTGGATCATTATATTCTGGAGATGGCGAATGTGCATAAAGCAGATACGGTAATTTTACTATCGGACGATCGTAGTAAGCATGCCGATGAGCGGACGGTGATGCGGGCGCACGCCATTTCGCGTTTTGTGAAAAAAATGCGTCATATCGAGGAAAAGAAACCGGAAACCATGAAGGAGAGAATGGTGGAGAGTTTTAAGAAACTTGTTGAGAGCCGTAGGAAGCGAGCCGGATATGAACATGTGGAAATTTCGGATGACGCCGATTACATTTATATGATTGCCGAAATTAATAACGAAGAATTCCGGGAAAGTTTAATCGATGCGGACGTGAATGAAATCGTTATTGCGGGAAATTATCGCAAAGCTATCATTAAGCAATCGTTGTTTAATCACGGAATTTCGCGAGTGATTGATGAAATCATGCAGTATAATGATTATAATGAGTTTTATAAAATCGATTTGGCAGATCCGGCCAACGCTTTTTTGGTGGGGAAAACTTTTGACGAATTGTTGATTATTTTGCGAGAGGCGGGGATTTTATTGATCGGATATCATATTATTTTTCACGATAGCAATGATAATATCGTGATTGACCGTCAAGAAATCGAACGCTTGTTGAAAGAACATGAGCCGGGTATAACGCGGGATATTATTGTTAATCCTATTGATCCGGCGGAAAAGAGTCGTCCGGTTGACAATGACGATCATTTGATTGTGTTGGCGGTTAGTATGAAAGCTTTGGAAGAGGGTTTGGCCCGCTTGCGCGGGAAATTTGACAACCAAAAAAATCCGGTTCATTGATCAATACCGGCATTATCCCGGTACAGTATGTCCGTTGAGGCGTTTTTATTTGCATTTTCATATTTCGTTCGGAGGTTGATCCAATATAAGGAATGCAAAAAACCGGGAAGTCATTAAGAGTTCCCGGTTTTTGATGAGGAAAGTTATGATTACCGAATGATTTTTCGAGTGATTGTTCCGTTATTCGTAAAGATTTCCAGGAGGTAAATTCCGTTGGCGGCTTTTTGTAGATCCAACCGGATATCCGGGTTTTCGTTTCCTTCGACGGTTTGGATTTGCCGGCCGTTTACGGTGGATATTATGACACGATTGATTTTTCCACCGGATAAGTGTAAGAAGAATATTCCATCGCCGGTATTTCGAATGCTTAATTTTGTGGAAATGATGTTTTTACCGGATTTGAGGGCTTGATTGGAGAAGACAATGGCGAAGCGGTTTTCGAAGTTTCCTGCCGTTGAAGAGAAAGCGTAGGCGCCGTTTGCAAAATCGTGCAGTGTATTCAAATCATAATCGATCAGGTAGATATGGATGTTTTGCAAATTACCTTCACGACGGTTCAAACGGATGCTATAATTTCCTTGAGTGTCGGCGGTGAATCCAACCGGGATGGTGTCCGCTTGAAAGTTATTCCAGTCGGCTTCGGTTAGAATGGTAAATTTTTGTTCGTTTTGAATGGCATAGAATCGTAGGCTTATTGCGTGTGCATCATAAAATCGGTCGGTGTTTGAGGATGCGTTGGGATTATATCCGAGTAGGATTTGTCCGAATTGTTCTCCGTTAACGGATTCGAAGTCAAACCATGCGCGGTCGGTGGTGTGACGATTAAGGAATTGGTTGTTGATGGTGGTTCGTTGGGAGTTTGAGAAGGTTACGTTTCCTTGTGTGTTGGCTTCCACCATAAATCCTTGTCCGGATGCAACGTATTGGGATGCCATGGGTCCCGTTCCGCTGCATGCTGAAGTTGCGCCCGTTTGATTATAAACGGTATAGCCGGCTTCCTGATGTTGTCCGTTAGCGTTGAGACCGGCGCAATTAGTCCACAAGTATAAACTTCCTTGGATATTGGCGTTATCCTGTGCAAATAAGTCAAAATTCAACGCCGAAGGGTAGGGATTACCTAGTAAGTTCCAGTCGTCTCCGTCGCTGGAGCCGTTTCCGTTAACAATTACGGGGGTGGAGATTTGTCCGTTGTTGAAAGGGTCGTTATTTTTGGTGAAAACGATTTTCAGCTTTCCTCCGTTATAACCGTCGGGAGCTGAGACGGCATATCCGGTTCCGGATTCAAAAATGTCGGTGCTTTGCAATTGAGTCCATCCGGCATTCGGTGTGACGGACGGGTCTTGAACGGAAGCATCGAATCGATAATAGCGCCAAGCGTTATTAACCGCATCCGCCATTGTGTAATTGTTACCTGAAAGCGGTGAGGAAAGATAGACATAATCATAATAATGTTCGAGGGAATCGGTGGTTCGTTTCATCACATATTTTCCGTTTCCTTCAATAACGGAATTGTCGTTTGTTTGCACCAAAGAAGCATTGTTTCTGATTTCCAAGTAGCCGCGATTGTATAAGTCATTGGTTAATTGAATGTATCGTTCATCGCCGATAACGGTTGTGTTGCCAAGGCGTAACGCAGCGGAACAAGCGGACAAATCATCGGTTTTAAGGTAGAGTAAGTTGTCTGCCAATAGGAATTTATCGGCGAGATTGGTGATTGAAAGCGTATCGCCGGAAAGGGATTTCCAAAGGTTTCCGTTCCATTGGGCTACGGAGGTGCAATTGTCAAAAACGATAATACCGTAGTCTTCCACTTCACCGTCATAATCCGTATCGCATGGACCTTGATAGGTATTATAACTGGCGGATATTCGCATTTTGGTTTTTCCGGGGACGGCGTCAGCGGGCACTTGAATGGTATATGGTGATTCGTTGGTGGGGCCATCGGAAACATTGGTAGCATAGCCGAGGTCGTATTGTTCATTGGCATCATCAAAATCTCCGTCTTGATTCCAATCTATCCATGCGCGGGCATATACGTCATAATTACCGTCGGTATTGACATTGACGGTCAGTTCGTAATTTTGACCGCGTTTTACCGATGCTCGGATTTGGTCGTAATTATTATAAGGCAGACTTTTCCCGGAGCTTATGGAGATTTCATTCAAGGTAACACCCGTGATAGAAGTGGCGTAATCCATGTTACCATATGATGCGCAATAATTCTCGGTGGAGGGGATGCCGGTGCTTTCTTGAACAATAACATTATCGATGGCTATATCGGATTGATAATCGGAACCCGTATGACCGGTAAATTTGATTAAAATCGAAGGGTTGCCTGCATAATCGTTTAGATCGACAATGGCTTCTTTCCATGCATAGCCTTGATTTCCGGCCAAGGACCAAAGAGAAGATGACCATGTATTTCCGTTGTCGGTAGAAATGTAAACGTCGAGTTGTCCCATATTAGCGCCATACATGAGGTAATTGAAGCGTAATTCGGGTTGATTTAGGGTGGAAAAATTAAAGGTAGGGCTGATAACGGAAGCGGTTTTATTGTCACATCCCGAGGCTTCCAAATAGATATAGCGTCCTTCCCAGTCGTTGGCATCGAAGTAAGGTCCTGTTCCGGGTGAAGGGGTGGAGCCGGATATGATATCCCAGTCGGCGTCGTCGCCGGAGAGGTTTTGCCAACAATCGGAAAAGGTTACCGAACCGTCGCCGGTACAAGCCGATGTGGGGGAACTTTCGGCCCAATCATTGAAAGATTCCAGATAGGGAAAATCCGATATGATATCACAAGCGGTTCTGAAACTGACGTTATCGCCGTAGGAAGTTCCGTAGGCGTTAGTGGCATATGCACGAACATAATAGGTTGTGGTTGGATTGAGTCCGGTGAGGTTAACCGAAAAGTTTCCCGTTCCGCTTCCTGCGGAGGCGTGGTTTCCTGCTATGGTAGGGTTGGGCGAAGTGCTCCAGCAAATTCCGCGTTCGGTTACGCTTGATCCGTTTTCGGAAACAACATTGCCGTTGGCAGTGGCGGTGGTGGCACCTACGGCGCTCATGGCTAAGGTTTGAACCGATGGCGGTCCGTCCGTGGTTCCTTGCCCGGTTAAGGCGGGTGTCAAGTAGCAATAATCAGCGGATGCATATTCATAAAGGGCAAAATAATAAGTTTGTCCTTGTTGTAATCCGGTCACATGAACGTTTGTGCCCGTTCCGTTATACACAACGAAATTGCCGCTTCCTATTTCATCGCCGTTGCCGAATTGGGCATCAGCCGTGTAATTTGTTCCTGAAGAAGGGTCGGTGTTGACGGCGCTTCCCTCACGGGCCAAAACAAGAATACGGTCCCCGTTGCCTCTTGTCCAGCTAATATCCAAGCTGTTATCCGTGTGGGCGGTTATATTAAAACCGGAAGCTTGCGTGTCCGGAGGTGTGCAGGAAGAGGGAAATTCGAAAGAAACAATACGGGTTCCGTGTGTATTGCTTTTCATGTATTCGGTTGTAAACCAAAAGGTTTTGCCGTTGGGGTCGACGCTCATATTGGCATAATCGCCCCACCGGTTATAATTGGATTGGGCATATTGCCCGTTCAGGATTTGTGTTGCGTCAATGTCCAAAATACCCGAAGCGTTATTGTTCTCCGCTTGTGTTTGTCCGGTAATATAAATGCTGGGATAGGTATTGTTTGCATCGGAAATATTGTAGCCGATGGCTATTTCTTTTTGTGCATTTATGGCGATTGCAGGAAGCCAGCAGGTGGTTCCGTTTAGGTCTATTTGACCTTGTTGTCGAATATTCCAACTTCCCGAAGTGTTTTGTAATTCATACCAGCGGATAGCTCCTTCGCTGCTGCTTTGGGCAATGGTGTGTGCAACAACCAGCCTTTGATCGCCGTTGAAATTTCGGTAGCAAGCTCTGAACATTAAAACCGTTGAAAGTGCATCTAATTTTTGGGAAGTGCCGGGCTGGGGAACATTATCCCAATCACCGGTGAAATTTCCGGTAAATGAAGGAATATCAATGGTTTGTGTCCTCTGGAAAGTGGAATTGGAAGGATTGTTCCAATCGACGTTTAATTGATAAATCCATAATTGGTCGGCGGGATTGTTTTGATCATCGTCCACAACGGTGATGAATTGCCCGGGAGTTCCGGTTGGTGCCCAAGCCCCGTCGTTGTCCAAGGGTATAATGCAATGAAAGCCGTCGAAGGTGGATGGGCGGTTGGGATTGTCAAATCCGATCATGGCGGGATTGGGGTCGCCGACAATCATTTTACTGCGTTCAAAGACATAGATGTCATTGCCGTTGCTATTGTTGGTGGCCATATAATATCCGTCTTGCCAAATTCCGAATTTCATATAATCGGGCATATCGTCCACATCGAAGCTCCACGACCACCAATTACCGCGCGGGTCGTCGGTTTGGGAAACGGCAATGAGCATATAATCATTGCTTCCGCTGACGGAAAATTCGGCATAGAACCATTTGCCTGCTTGTTCGTCCCATAAAACGATCGGATCGCCGTCATTATAATTGGCGCCGGGTAAATTACTGTCGAAAATCGAATTTAAGTCGGACGGCCCGGCTAACAAGTTTCCGTTTTTATCATAAATGGCATAGGTCGTATTGACCACTTGAAAATAATAATTGGCGTTTACGTCGCCGTTGGCGTCGGGCGGATAAGCACCGGTATTTTGTCCGTCAAAGTTTTGTAATATCGTGGGCGGATAGGTTTGAATCGATTGGGGTCGGGCGAAATTTTGTCCGGCATAAATATGCACAAAATCGGGAACTTGTATATTCGGATTGAGTGTTCTTTCTTCATACCGGTTATAATAAAATTCTTCGTTTTGCAAATGAAAATCCGAGACTACGGGGCGATTGCCCAGTGAATCGATAAGGGCAAAACCGATAGGGTATTTAATAATCGTAGGATGAACTACGGCACCGCTTTGTGCCGTAATTTCGGGAATGGAAATAAAAATAAAAATCAGGAAGAAAAATAATTTCTTTCTCATAAGCTTTTGCATTTGGAAATTTAAATCACAAATGTAAAAACATTTTGCGTGTCGAAAAAATTTAAGGTTATTATTAAAGTGTTAAACTCAAATGAGCCCATCCGTTGAAATTCTATTTGATGAAAAACAAAAAACCGTTAATCAATGTTTAGTGAACACATTGATTAACGGCCGTATGATTCAAAAGTAGTTCGGCGTTTAGATTTGGATTTTTCCTACCATTTTTTCGGGGCGAACATATTTATCGAATTCTTCTCCGGTCAGATAGCCTAAGGTCAGTGCCGCTTCTTTGAGCGATGTATTTTCCTTGTAGGCTTTTTTGGCGATTTCGGCGGCTTTTTCATATCCGATAACGGGATTAAGTGCAGTGACGAGCATCAACGAATTGTCCACCATTTGTTTGATGCGTTCCGTATTGGGACGGATGCCCGTTACGAGTTTATCGGTGAACGATACGGCAGCATCGGCCAATAATTCCGCCGATTGCAAGGCATTGGCAATCATCATCGGTTTGAAAACATTCAGTTCGAATTGGCCTTGCATACCGCCTACGGAAATAGCTACATCATTACCCATTACTTGTGCGCAAACCATGGTTAATGCTTCCACTTGGGTGGGATTGACCTTGCCCGGCATGATGGAACTTCCCGGTTCGTTGGCAGGAATAATGATTTCGCCTATGCCCGAGCGCGGTCCCGATGCCAGCATACGAATATCATTAGCGATTTTGTTAAGTGATACGGCTATTTGTTTCAAGGCCCCGTGGGTTTCCACAATGGCGTCGTGTGCGGCCAAAGCTTCGAATTTATTTTCGGCGGTTTTAAAGGGAAGACCGGTAAATTCGGCAATGTATTGCGCTACTTTTTCGGCGTAACCTTCGGGGGTGTTGATGCCGGTTCCTACGGCGGTTCCGCCCAGTGCCAGTTCGCTCAAATGATTCAAGGTGTTTTTCAAGGCACGGAGGCCATGGTCAATTTGTGAAACATAGCCCGAAAATTCTTGCCCCAAGGTTAAGGGAGTTGCGTCCATAAAATGCGTGCGTCCGATTTTGACAATGTCCTTGAATTCAATGGCTTTTGCGTGTAATGCGTTGCGTAGTTTTTCGAGGGCGGGAATGGTTTTTTCTACCAGTTTTTTGTAGAGGGCGATGTGCATGGCCGTAGGGAAGGTGTCGTTTGACGATTGCGATTTATTGACGTCGTCGTTGGGATGCAGAAGGCGCTTGCCTTCGCCCAGTTGATGGCCTTGAAGAACGTGAGCACGGTTGGCAATTACTTCGTTAACATTCATGTTGGATTGTGTTCCCGATCCGGTTTGCCAGATGACCAGCGGGAAATGATCGTAGAGTTTTCCTTCGAGAATTTCGTCTGCCACTTGTGCTATTAAATTGCGTTTTTCTTTGGACAAAATGCCGGCATCGTGGTTGGTATATGCCGCCGCTTTTTTCAGGATAGCGAAAGCGTCGATGATTTCCCGCGGCATGGATGCCGGCGGACCTATCCGGAAATTTTGTCGTGAACGTTCGGTTTGAGCGCCCCAATATTTGTCGGCCGGAACCCGGACCTCACCCAAGGTATCGTGTTCGATTCGATATCTCATGACTTTTGTTTTTTTTGGTTTTATACAAATTTAAGGGCTTGGGAATCTATCTCTTATGTCATATCTCATTTTCTTGCGAAAAAGAAAAGCGAATTAGAGTTTTTTTTGATTATATAAATATTTGTTTTATGCTGATTGATAATGAAATCTGTAAATTAAACTTGACATTTTGTAAAATATATTTTACATTTGTATTCTAAAAAACATGTTTTATGACAAGTGATGTGCTTTTTCCTTATCGATACAAACGTATTGGAATGTATATTTTTTTGATGGGAATTGTATTGGGAATTTGGTATTTGATTAATCAGGAGGGGCCTCCTTTTTTGAATTGGCGTGTGCCGGCATTGTGGTTTGAAGGATTGGATTTATCCGGCGCGGTTTTTTTTGGCCGGATTACCGATAATGTATTGGATGAATTGGCTTTAATTCTGATTATTGCGGGTGGTATTTTGATAGGATTTTCACGTTGCCGGGATGAGGACGAATACATTCGGAAATTACGTTCCGATTCGTTGATTTGGGCGTTTTATGTGAATTACGGAATTTTAGCGGCAAGTATTATTTTTGTTTACGGTTTGTCATTTTTATGGATTATGACTTTCAATATGTTAACTCCGTTATTGTTTTTTCTTTTCAGGTTTTATTATTTGTTATACCGTGAAAAAAAATCCATGTATCCGGATGAAAAATAACATAAAAATTCAAAGGGCGATATATCAATTAACGCAAGCGGAGTTGGCCGAAAGGGTAGGGGTTAGTCGTCAAACGATTCATGCCATAGAGACGGGTAAATACAATCCGTCTGTGGTTTTGGCCATTAGAATTGCAAGGGTTTTTCAAAAGCCGGTCGAGGAGATTTTTTTGCTCGAGTAAACTATGGAAAGTATTTTTTTTCTTGGGGAAACGGTTTTCCGAAGGAGATATCGGGATTGAGCATTTCTTCTATGATTTCCGAAAGGAAAGTTTCGAATTCAACTATTTCTTCATTTGTGATTTCTTTACTTATTTGGACGGGGTTGGCACGCGAGGAATAAATATAAATGATTGGGTTGTGAGCGGATGAAAGGTGATTTTTAAGAAGCAGGGCGTAAAAGAGCAATTGCAATAAATAGGATTTTTCTTCTTTTCGTAAGCTTTCCTTGAGATTATTCCGGTAGGTGAGTCCTTCGGCTTTTCCGGTTTTATAATCGATAATGCGAATATGATTTTCATATAAATCGATTCGGTCTATGAAGCCTTTTAGGAGAATTTTTTCGCCATATGCGGTGGTAAATTCCGTTTTATATTCTTTTTCGAGTGATTGGATGATTAGATTTTTTCCTTGTTCCACAAGTTTTTTATCATGGCGGATATATTTTTTAATCATGTTTTCGGCTGCCGATAAAGCCAATAAATCTTTTCCGGAGATATCGGGATTATTCAGGGATTTTTGATTTGTTTTGAGGTATTTATCGAAAAAGACGTTTTGTATTGTTTGGGGAACTTGTGTCAATATTTTCTCTAAATTGGAAACGGTGAGGGGCTTTCCGATATAGGGTCTATAGAGTGTTTCCATGACATCGTGGACAATCAAGCCGCTCCAGCGGGCGCTCAGGCTTTCTTCGGGTTCTTCGAGAGATTCCAGATCCAAAACGAAACCGGTATAAAAATCATAGGGACGGTATAGGTAATTTTTCAGTGCCGAAGCGGATAATCCCCGATTTTGCAGACGTTTTCGAAGTATTTCCGATAGGGTTTTGTTTTTGGGGATGCTGTCGGGTTCGGGAATGCTTTGCGTATGGCTTTCTATAGTGATTTCTTGGGGCTGAATATTATGTCCGGGTAATTTTTGTTCCAGTTGTGTCAAAAAACGGCTTTTTTCGCCTGAGAACAAACCGGAAGGGTTGCCGTTGAATAGCCAGTAAGAAGTTTTTGAATGGCCGAATAAGCGATAGACATGGTAGGCATAAATGGCGTTTTTATCTTCCCAAACCGGTAAATTGTTATGTTTTCGGACGTCATAGGGAATAAAACTGTCCTGTGTTTTTCCCTTGGGGATGATGCCTTCGTTCATGCCGGTCATAATAATCCGGTCGAATGACAAGGCGCGTGTTTCGAGCAAGCCCATGATTTGCAATCCTTTCAGCGGTTCGCCTTCAAAGAAGAGCCGGACTTCTTTCACAAGCTTTTGGAAAAATCCTTCAAGCATGTCGAAATTTTGAAAGATGGAGTAGCGGTGTTGGATTTCCATGCTCTTTCGTATTAAAGTCTGAAGCTCGATGATGACCGGTTGCCGGGTTTTTTCCCGGATGTTTGATATGGAAGTTTCCAGGATTCGGTTTATATTTTCGAGGAATTCATGTGGTTTTTGAGCCGAAAGTGTTTGTTGGAGATGTGTAATACCGGCTTGTTCGAGGTAGGTTAGGAATGTTTTTATGAAAAAGCGTTTTCGGTGCGATGCTTGTATAGTATTTTCCAATTTCTCGAGTGCATGGCCGGGAATGGTGAGTTGAAATAATTCGTCGCTAATAAGATTTTTAATTTGCTCCCAATCGATGTATCCGTTTCGTTCGATTAAGGTTTTGATGCGAAATAAGTTTAGCATTCGCCGGGTTTCGTTGAAGTGGGATAGGGGTAATCCGAAAGTGATGTTTAGGGCTTCGGGTTGTGGTGGAAGCGAATGGATGAGCGGTAAACCGAGCGCCGGATCGTTCACTACCACGGCTGTTTTGAGCCAAAAATCGTTGTCGTCTTTATACTCTTTTTGCCATTGTTTGATTAAATGACTCACAAAATGGAGTTGTTCGGTGTCATGAAGGGTTTTGACCACAATCACTTCTTTAGGGGGCTTGACTCGGTCAAACAGGGGTTGAACCGTAGGTCCCAAAACCGGATCTCGGGTGTATTTTCTAAAATATTTTCCCGCTTCGAAAGGTTTATTCACATAGAATCGGTCAATGTCCCAATAAACATCGGCTTTTTTTTCTTGCACCAGTTGACGGATGATGATACGCTCCGTTTCGCTCAATGCATTGAAACCGGCGAAAATCAATTGCTGTTTGCCGAAATTTTTCGACCATACGTCATAGGTTTTCATTGCCTGCCGGTAGATCATTCCTTCATAGGCCCAAGATTTTTCGATTAATTTCCGCTTGAAGGTTCGGTATATTTGCGGTAAGGATTTAAAGAATTTTAAATATTCCGATTTCAAATCCTTTTTGGTCGCATCGATATTTTCGGCCCATTCTTCCAATTCTTTAATATCGTGCAATGAAGTGAAAATTTGTCCGGGGTTTACGTTAAATTTATCGATTTCGTCAAAATCATTAAGCAATACAGGTCCCCAACCGAGGAATTTTTCGGCGGTTTGCGGATGTAATCCGGCTTGATTCATAGACTCGCGATAGGCTTCCAGCAGCGTGAAAAGCAAATCGTAATATTCGGCTTTTTGCCAACCAGTCACGCGTGAAAAAAAACTCGAAACGGAAAGGATTTCAGGAAAGATAAAATCTTTTGAAATTATTTGTTGAAGCCGGTGTTTCAAGAATAATCCGGCTCTTTTATTGGGAAAAACGACCGTTTTGAATGCCATTTCCGGATCTTCGGCCAAACGAACCGCCAGATAATCGATAAAATCGCTCATGGATTGTCAAAAAATACCGTTACGTTAGCGGGTTTCGAATTGTTTTTAATCCAATCGGGTTCCACTTTTGTCAGGGGACGGTGTTGGGCAGTATAAGGCAAGTCTTCTTCAGTGAAGGTTAAAGTGGCGTTTAGGTCGTCCACATAAACAATGATATGTTTGAGTGTTCGGTCGGCTTTGGTGATTTTGTGTTTGGATTTCCAGTCTTTGAACGGTGCATAAGCCGGAACGCCGCGCTCACTGATATATTTTTTGGAAAGGATTTCGACGGCGTGCAATTTCAAACTATCGTCTTTATTTTGAAAGATTAATGCAAGCAAAGGTTGCCCTGTTTTTTTGTCGAAGATTTTCAGCGTTTTTTGAGTGACGATTCCGTTTTGTTCTTTCAGTTTGCCGATACTGTCGTTAGGGAACAAAGATTTTACTTCGCCGGGTTGGATGCCGGGACGAAGAGGTCCCACATGATTTTTTCCGAATTCAAATTTTTGATTTTCCTTGGAGCAGGATATAAAAATGAAGAGAAGAAACGAAATAAAAAAAACGGTTTTTTTCATGGAAAATTTTTTTGAAATCTTCGTTCAAATATAAGCTAAAAATTGATTAGAATTGCCCGCAAATTCAAGCGGGAAGAATGTCTACATACCAGAAATCCGTTTCCCAGTTTCGTTTGCTTGTATTGTTGTCGATGGATTCGTCTTTGGAACACGGTTTATAGCTTCTGAGGATTTTTTCGCCGGTTTTATACGGAACGGGTGATTTGAAAAAGGGCGCATTGTGAACGAAAGTGTGAAATTCGCCGTTTTCGCCGCACCAATCAACGTCCGAAGGTAAATCACATAGAAAACGACGGTCAAAATTTCTTCCCACATAGGATTGATCCAATTTTTTTGCACTCACTGTGACGACGATAGCTTCGATTTCATGATCGATAATTTCCATGGCCATTTCCCGCGTGTCGTATCCCCAAACAGGGAATTCGGCTTTCATACCGATTTTTTTCAACTGGTTTTCTCTGAATTTTCTTAAATCTTCTAAAAAAATATCACCGAAAAAAACCGTGTCGAAACCCAAGTCCTTGAGATGAGTCAAATTTTTTTCCATGATGCGGCTATATTCTTCCATGGAAACGTTTTTATCCAGTTTAATTTCCCACAACGGAATATCGATCGCTTGTGCCTGCTTACGCAAAATCGCTGTTCTGAGACCGTGCATGGATACACGTCCAAAGTCATGATTGACGGTAGTCAAAAGTAAATCGGGTTTAATATTGTTTTTGATTAGTTGAAGCAGCGCAAAAGAGGCGTCTTTTCCCGAACTCCAGCTCAAAAGTGTTTTCCCGCGCACGTTAAATACGCTTATTTTTTTTGTTGGAAAAATAAAAAATCAATGTAATTAGAGCCGGGATAAAATAGAACCAATCCAATCCGAGGGGGACACCGGGAGGAGGCGGGGGTAATTGTGCCCATCCGGAAGCCGGTATCAAACTTATTCCTATCCAGATAAAAACTGCGCTTTTTTTCATAGCTTATTGCTTAATACCCAATTTATTACATTCGCCGTGGACCCAGCAGGGCTCGAACCTGCGACCCCCTGATTATGAGTCAGGTGCTCTAACCGGCTGAGCTATGGGTCCTTTTCTTACAAATGCAAAGATAAATTATTTTTTGAAAATACGTAAAAAATTATTTTAATACCCGAATTTTTTTTTCCAATATTGCGGACTTGTATTTTCGGTTTCTTGAAACCAATAGGATTGAGTAACAATTTTTCCGTCGGGTGTTTTTAATTTTCGTTCATAGATCCAAATGGTGGGATTGAAAATCAAATCCGTTACGCCTACGGTATATTTAACCGGATCTTCTTCCGATTTTTGCTTTTCTTCTTGAATCAATACTTCGAATCCGTTGAATTCCAGTAGTGTTTTCAAAAATTGCATACGTTCTTCACTTGCACCTTTTTCCACAATAGTGCCGCGCTTTCCGTCGATCTCTCCGAATTGATGTTTTCCCGGCAGTTTCATAGGCTTTGGTTTAGAAAATTTTACTGATTTCGGCTATGTATTCGTAAACGGGCGAGTAGAGTCCCAAGAACAAAATTCCCAGCACCAGAATCACCAAACCGATTCGGGTGTAGATATCCGATTTGAAGTGGGGAATAGGGTTTTCGCTTTTGCGCAAAAATGCCGCTCTCACCGGCAATAAGTAGTAATATAAGGAAATGGTCACGTTAATAACGGCAATAAATACGAGCCAATAATAACCTTTTTCCGCCGCAGTGGCATAAAGGAAAAATTTTCCGAAAAAGCCGGCAAGGAACGGAATTCCGGCGAGTGAAAATAATGCCAGCATCAATACTAAAGAGATTAAAGGATTGGTGCGGTATAGCCCTTCGTAATCTTTCATATTTTCCTTACCCGAATGCATGGCAATTACATGAACGGCTCCGAAGGCGGCTACGTTGGAAAAGATGTAAATCAAAATAAAATAAATCACTGTCTCCAATGCCCTGACGTTTCCTCCGATCACGCCCAGCAGTATAAAACCGGCTTGGGCAACGGACGAATAAGCCAGAAAACGTTTCATATTCTGTTGGCGCAATGCGAAAAAGTTTCCTGTAAACATGGTTAAAACGGCCAATACATAGAGCATAATCGTCCATGTTTGTTCATAGCGGCGTAGCGGAATAAAAAGTAAAATCATAAGGATGAATACGGCGGCTCCTTTGGAAATAACCGATAGATAATTGGAAATAACCGTTGGCGCTCCTTCATAAACGTCCGCCGTCCAAAAGTGAAACGGAACCAATGAAATTTTAAAGGCCACTCCCGAAACCATCATCACAAATCCGATTAATTCCAACAAGGGCATTTCTTTCGTATTGACGATGTCATGGAAATAAATACTTCCGCTGGTTGCATAAATCAAGGAAATGCCGAAAAGCATGATAGCGGATGACATGGCGGCCAACATGATATATTTGATAGCGGCTTCGGCCGAGCGTTTACGGAAAAATTCAAAGGCTACGGCAGCGGCAATCGGTAATGCGGAAAGTTCCAGCCCTAAATAAAACATCAGAAAATCGCCGGAAGAAATCATGTAATTTAATCCGAGCAATGAGGCCCAAATCAAAATGTAGAATTCCGATGCAAAACCTTGCGGAATTAAATCGCGTTTAATCCAGTTGACGGCTTGAAGCATTATCAACATGACGCCGATGTTCATAATGGCTTTAAAAAAGTTTATCAGCGGATTGGTCAGGTAGGAATGCCCGAAAAGATATCCCGTTTTTCCGGGTAGTAAGCTCCATATTAATATAACGGCAAAAAGTAAATGTGCCAGCCGGATTACATGGTGTTTTTTGTTCTTTGACAGGAACAAATCCACCGTCATTACCGTAAGGATGGCAATGATTATCAAAATTTCGTTTCGCATCAAATGAAATATGTCCCAATACATAAGGCTATCGGATTTTTAATGTAAAAACGGTTTAAGAAAATTTTCCACGCCCGGTTCGATGAATTTAATCCAGAACGATGGAATCATTCCTATGGCCGAGATGAAGAAGATAAGAATATAAATGGCGGTTTTTTCATACCATTGCGCTTGGGGAATTCCACGGTACTCTTCTTTAGGTTTTCCGTAGATCATCATCCCTACCACGCGAAGAATATACACGGCGGTTACCACAATCGAGGATGCGGCAAGCACGGTCATAGTTTGCTTGAATAGGTCATTATTCAAAAAACCGCCTACAAAGATGTTCATTTCGGCTACAAATCCCGAAAATCCGGGCAAACCGAGATTGGCCATACCGGCAATGATATAAGCGGTGGCTATAAACGGAATAATACGTAAAATACCGCGCATTCGGGTTACATCACGCGTGTGAGTGCGCCCGTAAATCATGCCGATTAATGCAAAAAACAAGGCGGTGATGAAACCGTGTGATAATGACTGTAACATGGCTCCGTTCCATGCGGTTTTATTGAGCATGAGCAAGCCGAAAAGTACAAGTCCCAAATGGCTCACGGAAGAATAGGCATTGATATATTTCAAGTCCGTTTGGCGAATGGCAGAATAAGCTCCGTAAACCACACCGATAACGGCAAGCACAAGGAAAAAATCTGTCCAGAAGAGGGTTCCTTGCGGCATTAAATACATAACGACACGGAAAATACCGTAACCCCCCAGTTTCATCAATACGCCGGCATGTAGCATGGATACCGCCGTAGGTGCCGAAGCATGACCGTCGGGCGACCAAGTGTGGAACGGAAACAAGGCGCCGATGGTGCCGAAACCGATAAAGGCCAGAGGAAAAAAGATTTTTTGCATGGCGGGTGGAATCGCGGCATTTTTCGCTATTTCCAAAATGTTGAACGTATAATGTCCATCCGGTGACGAATGAAAATAAATACCTAAAATCGCTACCAATAGTAATGCCGAAGCTCCCATCAACATCAGGGTCAATTTCATGGCGGCATATTCACGCGGTCCGCTTCCCCAAATACCGATTAACAAATACATGGGAATGACGGCGATTTCATAAAACACGAACATGGTGAATAAATCCAAGGAAATGAAAAACCCGAAAACCCCCGTGGCCAACATAATCAAGGAAATGAAAAATTCTTTCGGCAAGTCGTCGATTTTCCACGATACGAAAATACCGGCCACAACGATCAATGAAGTAAGCATAATCATTAAAACCGAAATGCCGTCCACTCCTATATGATAATGAATACCCCATGTAGGAAACCACAATTTGTCTTTGGTGAACAGCATCACGGCATCGTTGCCGGCCGAACGTTCTTGCCAATAGCGCCAAAGCAAGTGAAAAGCCATGGCCGTTTGAATTAACATGCCTGCCAATGCTGTCAATCGTGCCTGACGAAGGTTCTTGGTAAATAGCAATATACCCACCGTAAGTGCCGGAACGATAACAAAAAGCGTCAGTATATCCATTTTTTTATCGTTTTAAAAGTTAAAGAAATAATATACCATCACCAGAAATACTACACCGTAGATGAAATACATTCCGTATTCTTGCATGCGTCCCGATTGAATAAATTTGATTTTTTCCGATATCCAAAGGGTCGTATTGCCTATGGCATTCATCATGCCGTCCACCACATGTCGATCGAACCATGCAAAAGGTCGTGCGATTTTGTCGAAAATGATTTTCTTGGTAACGAATAGATAGAATTCGTCCACATAGAATTTATTTTTCGCCCAAAAGTATAGTTTCCCGAAGGCACGAGCTACTCGGGATGGATAGTCGGTCGGCTTGTAATACATCAGATATGCCAAGCCTATTCCGGTCAATGCCACGAGAACGGACCCCAGCACCAACGGACTGAAATAATGTACTTCGTAGCTGAAGGGTTCACGTGTCGGTGAAACGTACAAGGAAAAAGGTGTAAATATCCAACCGGCCGAAATCGTAAGAATTCCCAAAAATACGACCGGAAATAACATAAACTTGGAATTTTCTTTCGGCGGATGTTCATAGGTGCGTTCGCCATTGTAGAAAATTCTGAAGAACAGACGGAACATATAGAAAGCGGTCAAGCCGGCTACGAAAAAGCCCGTAAACCAAATGATGGTATTATATTTAAAAGCCGCATGTAGAATTTCGTCTTTGCTGTAGAATCCGGCAAACGGAGGAATGCCCGAGATAGCCAGAGCTGCAAACAAAAACATCCAATGGGTTACGGGTAAATATTTTTTCAATCCGCCCATGTCTTTCATGTAATTCGAATGAACGGCATGGATAATGATACCGGCCGCCAAAAAAAGCAAAGCTTTAAACATGGCGTGTGTGAATAAATGAAACATCCCCGCCATATAGCCCATGCCTTCGTGTCCTTCGTAACCCGAAACCCCGAGTGCCATCATCATATATCCGATTTGCGACATGGTGGAATAGGCCAGAACGCGTTTAATGTCTTCTTGGGTCAAAGCGATTACGGCGGCAAATAATGCCGAAAAAGCGCCTACAACGGCCACAATACGCAAGGTAAATCCGTCGCCCGTGAAATAATACAACGGAAAGAGTCGAGCCACCAAAAATACACCTGCAACCACCATTGTGGCGGCGTGAATCAAAGCGGAAACGGGTGTGGGACCCTCCATGGCATCGGGCAACCAAATGTGCAATGGAAACATGGCCGATTTTCCGGCACCGCCGATAAATATCAAAATTAATGCCCAGGTTACAGCCGACAAACCCATAAAGACGGGCCCCGGATGCGCGCCTATCCATTTCAGGGTTTGCATGCTGTTGAGTGTTTCAATGTCAAATGTGCCGGCAAAATAGCCGATCAACAAAATCCCCGTCAGGAAAAAGAAATCCGCGAAGCGTGTAACGATAAACGCTTTTTTGGATGCCGCAATAGCCGAAGGCTTTTCAAAATAATAACCGATAAGCAAAAAGGACGAAACACCCACCAATTCCCAGAAAATGTAAATTTGAAACAGGTTATTGGCCAATACCAAAGATAACATCGAGAATGAAAACAGCGATAAATAGGCATAGAACCGGGCAAATCCCGAATCACCGTGCATATAACCGCGGCTATAAATTTGCACCATAAACGATATGGTTGTTACCACAACCAGCATCATAACCGATACGGGATCGATCAATGTACCTAATTCGATGCTTAAATGATCGCTGAATTGAAGCCATTCCCAACGGAAAGGCAAATAAGGAATATATTTTCCGTTTTGAATACCCGAAACAAAGTAGTATTGATAAGCCGTATAAAGCGACAATACCCAAGCAATGCCCAAGCTCAACATTCCGATATATGCCGCTATAGGCTCTTTGCGAAAATACCGGTTAAACAAGCCCAATAATAAGAAGCTCGCCAGCGGTAAAACAGGTATCCAAATAACCCAACTATAATCGCTCATAATTTCCTAATATTTCAAATCTTTAACTTCTTTTACATCCGTAGAACCTGTCATTTTAAATACTTGTAAAATAATGGCCAGCGCCAATGCCGTTTCGGCGGCTGCCAATGCGATGATAAACAGGGAAAAAATCGATCCCTGTAATTTGCCCGGATACAAGTATTGGTTGAAAGCTACAAAGTTCACCGCTTCGGAATTGAGCATTAATTCAAGTGAAATCAACATTCCGATCAAATTGGTGCGGGTCAAAAATCCATACAGACCAATAAAAAACAAGAGGGTAGTAAAGGTTAAAATCAGCTGTATGCTAATTCCTTCAATCATGATTTTCTATTTTTGATTTTTTACTTTTTGCAATGACAATGGCACCGACCATGACGCTTAATAGCAGCACCGAAATGACTTCAAACGGCAAAATAAATCCGCCGTCGCCGGTTGACAACAACACTTCACCCACTCGGTTGATTGTAGTAGGTTTGTTATTGCTAGCGGTAGGAAAATCGAAATTCCAGATGGCATATAAAGCCAATCCCATGAGAAGCAATACGGTAACCGCGGCAATGATGCGGCGAAAAAGGGCTATTTTTCGGACCGGTTCGCCCACTTTTTCCGTTAGCATCACCGCATAGACAAACAAGACCATTACGCCTCCGGCATACACCGATAGTTGCACGGCACCCATAAAATCATAATCCATCAGAAAATATAAGCCGGCAATGCCCAGCAATGCTATCAGCAAATAAAGCACCGCACGATATATTTTAACGGTTGTTACGGTGAACAAGGCGGCGGTCAGAATGATTACGGCTAATATGTAGAAAAGTATGCTTTCCATATTCCTAAAATTTTTATTCTTCGACACCGGCCATTAATTTGGAACCCGGGCGATTCAATACTTTGGTTAGCGTGGAACGATCGTAGGTGGCCGCATGAAAATTGGTTGACCACATTATGGCATTGGTCGGACAAGCTTGGATACACAGCGAACAACTGGTGCACATACCCAAGTGGTAGATATGCTTGTCGATCATTTTTTTTCTTTTTCCGGTTTCAGGATCCGGTTCCCGTTTCCAGATAATTTCAATCGAACCGTTAGGGCAGGCAATTTCGCAGGCTTGACAGCCGGTGCATCGATGTTCGTTATTTTCGTTATGCCACATCACCACTTCACCTTTGAACCGTTCAAATACTACGGGCGGTTCATCGGGATATTGGCGAGTGATTACGTATTTTCTTTTTAAAATATTCGGAAAGAAATAATGTCCCGTTACGCTCATGCCTTGCAGAAGCGTTTTTATGGCGATTGCTATTTTCTTGAAATAATTCATTTTCCGTATGCTTTATTATTTTATGAGCCGAAAATTTTTCCTAAATCAATCAGCCAGTCTTTCCATACGAATAATGCCATCACTACCGTATTAACCAATCCGACGGGAAGTAAATATTTCCATTCGAGCGTGAGCAATTGGTCGATTCGTAAGCGCGGAAAAGTCCAGCGAAACCACATGAGTAAAAAGATGATAACGCCGGTTTTGAGGAAAAACCAAAACATTCCCCAGAACCATTGCGCCGGCAATCCGTCGGTTATGCCGAATGGTGCCAGCCAGCCGCCGAGAAACAATGTGGAAGTAAGTGCGGCAATTATGAACATGTTAATAAATTCGGCCAAGAAGAAATAGGCAAAACCCATTCCCGAATATTCCGTATGGAACCCGGCTCCCAATTCCGATTCCCCTTCCACTAAATCGAAAGGAACGCGGTTGGATTCGGCCGTTCCGGCAATAATGAAAATCATAAAGGCGATAATTGCCGGTAAATGGCCTTTGAATAAAAACCAAGTGCTTTGTTGGGCCTCCACAATTTCGGTCATTTTCAACGAGCCTGCCATTAAAACTACGGTGACCACGGCAAATCCGGCGGATAATTCATAGCTCACCATTTGCAATCCGCTACGCATGGCGCCTATCAATGAATATTTATTGCGGCTTCCCCATGCGCCGAACAAAATTCCCAGCACACCCACCGATGAAACGGCGGTGATAAAGAAGATTCCCACATTGATATCGAAACCTTGAATTTGGCGTGAAAACGGAATTACACCAATACCGATTAGTGCGGCTATTATCACAATATAATATCCGGCTTTGTAGAGGAATTTATCGGCCTGTTTGGGAATAAAAATTTCTTTGGATACGAGTTTTAATGCATCGGCAATGGTTTGGAATAATCCCCAAGGTCCTACGCGATTAGGACCCAATCGGAGCTGAAAAAAACCGGCTACGCGCCGTTCCATAAGCACCAGCATCAGACCGGCTACGGCAAAAAATCCCAAATACAGGGCGGCTATCAAAATCAGAACGAGGACATAACCAAGACCGCTTGTGCTTTCCAACCATTGAGAAAATATATTGGCATTGCTTAATATCATAACTTGCAATTTTTATCGGTCGATATCGGGAATAACGAAGTCGAAAGTGGACATGATGGCTACCAAATCGGCGATTTTCCAACCCAAACCTACTTTAAGCAAAGCATTCAGGTTGGAAAATCCCGGCGAACGGAATTTTACGCGATACGGATTTTTCTTTCCGTCGCTCACGATAAATACACCCAATTCGCCCCGTGCGGTTTCCACGCGTTGATAGAACTCTCCCTTGGGTAGTTTAATCAAATTTCTCATGGGCATTTGATAAGGTCCTTCGGGGATATTATCCACCAATTGTTCCAATATATCGAGGGATTCGTACATTTCGCGCATGCGCACTTGATAGCGGGCCAAATTGTCGCCCCCTTCTTCGACGGCTTCTTCAAATTCTACCCGGTCGTAGGCGCTGTAGGGGAAGCGTTTTCGAATATCGGTATGCAATCCCGAACCGCGGGCCACCGGACCGGTGGCGCCCCAGTTAAGTGCGTCTTCTTTTTTCAAAATACCGACTCCTTTCATCCTTTTTTGGAAGATGATATTGCCGGTCAGCAAGCGGTCGTATTCGGGTAATACTTGGCGCATGTGCTTGATAAATTCTTTGACGCGTTTCGGGAAACCGGGATGCAGGTCAAACATTACACCGCCCGGAATATTGTAGCTCATGGTCAGTCTTGCGCCGGTGGTTTCTTCCATGATTTCATTAATCATTTCCCGATCGCGGAAGGCATACATAAAAGTTGTTAATGCGCCGATGTCCATACCCATAACGCCCCACCAGAGCAAATGGGAAGCAATACGCGTGAGTTCGTCCATCATGGTGCGAATGACCTTAATCCGGTCGCTCACTTCCACCTCCAGTGCTTTTTCCACGGCCAGCGCTACGGCTTCGTTGTTGATGTGCGACGATAAATAATCCATGCGGTCGGTCAAATGGATAATTTGCCTATAGGTATCGTATTCACACATTTTTTCGATACCGCGGTGAATAAATCCCAAATCGGGCTCGATTCCTACAACGGTTTCGCCGTCCAGTTTTAGAATGAGACGCAAAACTCCGTGTGTGGCGGGGTGTTGAGGCCCCATATTAAGAAAATATTCCTGGGTTTTTATGTCGGATTGAACGGAATTTTTCAGGTCGATCATATTCACTTTATTTGCGGATTATCATATAGTCGTCTTCGTAGTCTTTGCGTAGGGGAAATCCTTCAAAATCCGGCGTGAGGAATAGACGTTTGAGCCCGTTGTGTCCTTCGAACCGGATACCGAACATATCGTATATTTCGCATTCGTGCAAATGAGCGGCAAACCATAAGTCGGAAACGGTGGGAAGTAACGGGTTTTCCCGGTCTTCGGATTGGACACTCACCGTGATCGCATGTTTTTTCGTATAACTTTCGAGGAAATAAATAACGCCCAGCGTTTTTCCCCAATCCATACCGGCCATATTGAACAGAACGTCGAAATCCAATTCCGGATCTTCCTTGAGGCGTTGGAGAAAAGTTTTTAAATGCGATGCCGGTATTTCGATGTTTAAAAATGGCGAAGGAATATCTTCCAATATACCGATTAATTGGTTCTCACCGGTAGCCGGCAATTGAAATTCGGCGTCTTGATTCCAAGCGGAGATATAATTGATCAATTCTTCGTTGGTCATGGTAATATTAGTTTTTGGCTTTGCCTTCGTCAAATCCGTCGATAGGATTTTTTCGGGTTCTGAGGCTTTCGCGTTCGATTTTTTTCTGTAATAGCATCATGGCGTCGAGCAGCGCTTCGGGACGCGGCGGGCATCCCGGCACATAAACGTCCACGGGAATCACATGGTCGGCACCGCGCACTACGGAATAATTATTGTAGTAAAACGGTCCGCCGGAAATAGCGCAAGCACCCATGGCAATCACGTATTTCGGCTCCGACATTTGATCGTAAAGACGTCGTAGCACGGGTGCCATTTTTCCTACAATGGTTCCGGCTATGATAATCAAATCCGCTTGACGGGGCGAAGGGCGTGCCACTTCAAATCCGAAACGCGACCAATCGTATTTGGCGGCGCCGGTTTGCATCATTTCTATGGCGCAACAACTCGTCCCGAAATATAGCGGCCAGAGGGAATTTTTGCGGCCCCAATTGATGATTTTATCCAAGGTCGTTATAACAATATTGCCGCCGTTTCCCGCAGGAATTACTTGACCGGGAAAATCTTCCGGCACTTGCGGCGAATAAGGATTATCCGGTGTATCACCAATAAAAAATTTTTTTTCTTCTACTCCCATTTTAAAGCGTCTTTTTTCCAAGCGTATAGCAATCCTAATCCGAGGATGAACAGGAAAATCACGATTTCCGCAAAAGCCATAGCACCCGCTTTTTTAAAAACGGTTGCCCATGGAACCAGATATACGATTTCGATATCGAAAATCAGGAAAACCAAAGTAAACAAATAATAGCCCACGCGGTAGCGTATCCAAGTGGGGCCGATGGTTTGCATTCCCGACTCATAGGGTTGCCTTTTATCGGGATTATCGGATTTGTAGGAAATCAAATTCGAAAGGCTGTTAGCGATTAAAACAAGCGCTATGCCGGCCAAAAGAAATACGATAATGGCTATTTTTCCCATAATTAAAGTTCAATTCTATGCGCAAATATAAAACCTACAAATAGAGTAAAAATGATTTAAGTCAGGTATACGACGATACTCTTGCAGGATATTATGTTTTGATGGTTTGAAAAAAATCCATGTATCGAATATTTGAATTTTATTTCTAAATAAAATGCCGGGGAAGATTATCCGGGTTTAAGGAACCGAAGGATTGGCAATGTGGTTTTACAATACGGATGGAAATAACCCCGGTTAACGGTTGGAATGTAAATTTTGATATTATTGTTCGAGTTTTTATATCTTTCATTATTATATCAATTATCCGAAGATCACTTCTTCCTCCACTTGCTCGTAAATCTTGTCTATCTCTGCTTGCAAGCCGATTGTATGGTGCAGGGCTGTGGCTATTTTTTGATAGGTGCGTATCTCTTCGCTTGTAAGTTCGCGGCCTTTGCGGTCCTTGAGCCATTTGCCCAGCACTTGATAACCGCCGATGTAATAATTCCACAGTTCGGGATAAATGCCGGTAAAGTATTTGTCCGGGTTGATATAAACTTGCCGGTTCTTGGCGTCGTAGCGGATTTTTTCCACCGTAAAGTTATCGCCTTCGCCTTCAAATTTGCTTGCGGGCTCTTCCAGAAGCGGACTTTTGAGCAAATGCAAGTATGCCAACTGACGACCCAGCTTTGCCATTTGTTTGAACAGTTTGTAATTTGCCGTAAACGGCACGCGCGGAAAGTCTATTTTCAGGTTTTCCCGGTATTTGGTGCGGTATGTGTTGCTGTAAAGGACGGCATAAACATAATAAAGAATTTCTTCCGGCACGGGACGGACGCCGTAAGCTTCCGCCAGACGGTCATAAACCGCTTGGCTGATGTTTGGCTCCCGCTCTCTTGTGGGGTCTGCAAACAAATCGCTTTTCGTCGTGTCGGGGTAAATGTAGAGGGGGAAAAGATAATTTATATCATAAATGCTAACTGTTTTATGTGCTACAATGTTTTCTGAAATAAAAGCGCCCGGTTGTTCTTTAAATTGTTTAGGTGTTATCAATCCCAAATTTTCTCCGGCTAGCATGTGGGACATAACATTGTCCCGCATTCGAAAAACAATATTATTTTGGTAAAAAATGTAGCGAATATCAAAAGGTCTGTAAAGAATTTTTTTGATATAATTATTTATGTCGGTTAAATTTTGAATTAACTTTCTTTGCTCTTTAATTTTCCATTGATAATTATCTTTAACTTTAAAACTCTTTTTAATTATTTCGTCATCAAGATTCAAATTTTTGAACATTAAAATTTTGTTTTTCAGCTTTTGCCTTTCAAAATCAATTGCTAAATTATCACGAGCCGTCACAATTCCAGTAACATTCACCGGAAAAATTTCATTAATTTTTTTCCATTTTCTATATTGTTCAAAGGCTTGATTGTCAAACGGCACAAAAAAATACCAAGGCGATTGCGGTTGAATCTCTGTGTAATGTTTCGTGTCAAACATGTTTTGCTTGAGCCAGTCGTATTTTTCTTCACGCAGTCCCCACAAATCGCGGTAAAACACACGGGCATTGCCTTTGCCGTCTTTTTTCTTAATAAAAAGCGCTATTGCTACTCCTTGGCGAATGTCAAATACATTTTCGTCTTTGCCGCCTTCGGGTGTTTTTTCTTTTTTCAGGCTGTTACCGTGCAAGTTCAGAATATAAATCTCGTCAAAGGTTTTCATCAGGCTCTGACGCATTCCACGGAAAGTGGGATTGTCCAAATAGCTGTGATTGGTAATCATTCCCACGACCCCGAAGCCTGCTTGAGCTATTTTCCACTGTGCAAAGCGCAAAAATTTCACATAATCGTCTTGCAACCAAAGTTTTTTCTCATTCAAAGGCTGTTCGTCCACCTTGTAATAGCTTTGCACATGCACGCCTTCCACTATGTCTTTCTTTAAGAGTTGCTCTGTCCATTCGTTTATATTGGCGGAAATGCCACTATAAGGCGGATTACCGAGAATAACGAGTATGTTTTCCTGCCGTTTGACCTGTGCCGCATGGCGGCTTTCTTCGGCCAGAGAACGGAAGAACGGTAGGTTTTGCTGGCGGATTTCTTCCATCTCCAGCGTGTTGGTGAGGTAAAGCTTAAAACGCTCGTTTTCCGTAAGTTCCACGCCAAGGTCTTCGAGGATGAAACCAATCTTGAGGTGTCCTATGGCATAGGGTGCCATCATCAGCTCAAAGGCAAAATAATTTTCGAGAATATGCTGTTTTATCCAGCTTGTAAGGTCGCCTTTGCCCCAACGCTCCGTATGTTCCTTTACCGCAAAATCTATTGCTTTGGCCGGAAAAGTCAAAGTGCCCGCCGCAGGGTCGAGCAGCTTTACATTATTGCTTGCCAGACCTTGATTTAGTCCGAAATGGCTTTTCAGGATTGTGTTTATCGCCCGCACAATGTATTTTACCACCGGTTCGGGTGTGTAGTAAACGCCCCTTCGTTCCCTGACTTCCGGGTCGTATTTGCTCAAAAAGGTTTCGTAGAAGTGCAAAATGGGGTCTTGCCCTTTGGCTTGTTCGTAATACTGCTGCAAAATATTTTTTATGTCCGACACATTCAGCACTTCGGCAATATCATCGACAATTACGCGCATTTGCTCCGACAGTTCGCCCAGTGAAATGAATTTAAACACATCGTGCAGAATACCAATGCTTTTGGGTATGTATTTGAAAGCCAGTTCGCGGTTAAAGTCTTTGCCTGCCCTTGTCCTTGCGGCAAACAGTCCGTATGTGATTGTTTGTGCGTAGAGGTCCGAAAATTGTTTTTCCGTAAGTGTATGTATGAGGTTGTCTCTGAATACATCGAAAAATGCGTGAATTTCGCTTTGGGGATTTCCTTGCAATTCTTCTTCGTAAACCAAATCTCGCAAAAAACGGGTTCTTTTTGCCAGCTCAACGGCCAAACTTTCGGCCCTAAACAGGCGGGGCAATGAGAAGTCGAAGAACTTTTGCCACAGTTTAAGAAAATCTTCTGCGTTTTCAACCGGCGGTACCTGCCCGAGCTTTTGACTGACAAAGGGACGTGCCGCTTGTACACGGTCAACCAAAACTCCGTCACGATAAAGGCGGAATTCGTAAAAATCGGTGAGGATAAGGTTCGGAAAAGTCGTAAGATAACGCTGCAGCTGTTCGGTTGTTTCTATATGGTCAAGATTTGTTTGCGGTTGTTTGGCTTCGATGTATCCTACGATGTTCAGCTTGCCGTCCCATACACGGAAATCGGGGTTGCCCGCTTCGGTCTTTTTGGGCAGAACGGTAACATCAATTTGCTTTTTGCCAAGCTCTGCGGCCAAATTTTCAATCAGGCTTTTGAGAGACGGATAAAAACTTTCTTCACGAGCATCTCCACGTTGCATAAGCGCATGGAGGTTGGCGAGATAAATTTTAATGAAATTACCGGGCATTTGTTCAATAATATATTACGACTATATATACAAAGGTATAAAAAACGGGTTTTATAAAGAAAAATATTTCCCGAATCAAATCTTTGATGGTGATAAGAGGGTTTTTCGTCCGGTTCCGGGTTAACTCGTTCGGGCATCCGGAAAAGCTCTCGTATCAATTAACATTCGACAAAAAAAGAAGCCGGTCGAAATCCGCAATTTCCACGATTCGCCCGTTGGTTTTGATAATCTTTTCGCGCCTGAGTTCCGAAAAAATACGGATAACGTTTTCGGTAGACATATGAATGATTTCAGCGATTTCCCTGCGTGTCAGCGGTAATTCGAAAACCCGGCTTTTGTAAATTTCTTCCGCCAACAAAAGAAGAATAAAAGCCACCCTTCCGCGCAAATTCCGCCGGTTGAGTTCCACGTTGATCAACAGGGCATTATTACAACTTTCACTTATCTTACGAAGCAATTCCAAGCCGAAGTTTCCGTTGCGGCTCATCACTTCTTTGATTTTTTCGAAATCAAAAAAACAAACGGTGGCAGACGTAATCGCCTTGATTGAATACGGAAACGTCTCATGAGCAAAATTGGCCGATACCGACAGAAAATCCAAAGGCTTGGACAAACGAAGTATCCGTTCGCCGTCGCGCGATTTGATGTATATCTTGGCCAATCCGCTTTTCAAATACAAAAACTTATCCGACCGCTCGCCTTGAAGGACAATATCATCGCCTTTGGCAAAATCTTTCTGAAATTTATATGAACAAACCTCACGATATTCCGCATGCGTCAAACTGCGAAACAATACCTCGCGAAATTTACATTGATCGCACGAACATAATTCCACCGAAGCGGAAAATTCAGCCCTTTGGGTATGGATTTTTTTCTGCATCCACCTTTTCTTATTGACTTATCAAAGTTAACAAAAATCATTTATCGATATCAATTTCTATCAAATATCATAACGCGGATATGATGAATATCACAATATGATAAATATCACACGCCAAAAGTGGACAAACGCACCACAAAGGAATTAATTTAGCAACAAAGATTACCGAAAAAATTACCGTTATGAAAAAAATCGTCATACTCGGAGCCGGAACGGCCGGAACCATGATGGCCAACAAGCTCAGAAAAGCCTTGCCCGAAAACGAATGGAATATTACCATTGTGGACAAGGAACGAACTCATTACTATCAACCCGGATTTTTGCTGATCCCTTTTGGTTTCTACAAAAAGGAAGACGTTATCAAACCCAAAACCCAGTTTATCCCGAAAGGGGTAAATATGATTTTTGCCGAAATCGACCGGATCGTAGCCGATGAAAACAAAGTGCTCCTGAAAGACAACGTGCATGTCTTACACTACGATTATTTGATCATCGCCACAGGCGTTCGTATAGCGCCCGAGGAAACCGAAGGCTTGAAGGGACCGCTTTGGCACAAGGAAATTTTCGACTTTTACACCATCGAAGGGGCTACGGCTTTGGCTGGTTTCTTCAAAACTTGGAAAGGCGGAAAACTGGTGGTCAATATCGCCGAATTACCTTACAAATGCCCGGTGGCCCCGCTGGAATTCGTATTCCTGGCTGATGCATTCTTTACCGAACGCGGCTTGCGCAATAAGGTGGATATTACACTCGTTACTCCGCTTCCGGGTGCCTTCACCAAACCGCGTGCTACCAAAATGTTAGGCGATTTGCTCGAACGAAAAAATATCCGTTTGATTCCCGACTACAACATCGCCGAAGTGGATAACCGAAACAAAAAAATCATCGATTACGGAGGCAAGGAAGTGGATTTCGACGTGTTGGTTTCCATACCTACCAATTTAGGCGACGAACTCATGGAACGCAGCGGATTGGGCGACGACATGAATTTTGTCCCCACTGATAAACACACGCTTCAATCCAAGTCATACGAAAATATCTTCGTCCTGGGTGATGCCAGCGACATTCCTACCTCCAAAGCCGGTTCGGTGGCTCATTTTGCATCCGAAGTGCTTTTTGAAAACCTCATGTGCGCCATCGAAGGACGTCCATTCACCGCCAACTTCGACGGTCATGCCAACTGCTATATCCTCACCGGACACGGCAAAGGAACCCTCATCGACTTCAATTACGATACCGAACCCTTGCCCGGAACTTATCCGCTCCCGGGTATCGGACCTTTCTCCCTGTTGAGAGAAACACGGATGAATTACTACGGAAAAATCATTTTCCGCTGGATGTACTGGCATATGTTACTCAAAGGAAAAGAGTTGCCCGTTACTTCGGAAATGCTTCTGGCCGGTAAAGAAATCTAAAACTTGGCACCATGAACGAAGAAACTTTGCAACAAATCAATCGAAAATTGGATCGTCTGATCGAATACGTGGAACAACAGGACAAACGCATTAAAGTCCTCGAAGACCTTGCCGAAGACTTGAACCTAATCATGTTTTCGGCCAACACGGCTTTGATTCAATCGTTGGAAGACAATCAAATCAAAGTGGATCAAGAGGAAATCGGCAAGCTTTTTATCATGTTTTTGCGCAACCTCGAAAACTTTAAGGAAATGCTTGCTACACTGGAAAATATTTCGGATTTGGTGAAAGACTTGGGATATGTATTCGGAAGTGTGGGGCTCAATTCCTTATACACTTTCGAACAATTGGAGAAAAAAGGCGTTTTTGATATACTGAACAATCTTAAACAAACTGCCGGAAGTCTTTTGAATATCTCCAAAAAACTCACCGACCCCGCTTTGATCGCCAAAGCCGAAAAAGCCGTGAATATTATCACCTCCTTCCGCGTCGACGAACAAAAAGATAAAAAATCTTTATTCGGATTGCTACGCGAACTCAACCGGCCGCAAAACCGTATGATGCTTGCAGCGGCGTTACGCACCTTAAATGAATTGAATTCCGAAATGAATAACCTTAAAAATCAATAAAAATGGCACAAAAAGAAATTTTAGGAAAAACAATTGAATTTGACGATGAAGGTTACTTCGTAAATGCCGGCGACTGGTCGGAAGAAATCGCCCGAGAAGTGGCCAAGCAAAACGGTTTCGACTTAACCGACGAACACCTGAAAGTCCTGAATTGGATGCGCCGGCAAGTGGAAGCCGGAAAAACCCTGTCGATACGCGCTATCGGCAAGTCCGGAGTCGTGGACGTAAAGACGTTCTACAAGCTGTTTCCGGGCGCACCGTTGAAGCTCGCTACCAAATATGCGGGTTTGAAAAAACCGCAAAGTTGTATCTAAGTATCCAAATATTCGTCTCATGAGCGACAAACAAATCAACAAGGTAAGCATTATCTGTTCCAAAGGCCGTCTGGAAGATGTATATGCCGCACTTATCATGGCCAACGGAGCCGTGATGGAAGGTATCGAAACCAACCTTTTCTTTACTTTTTTCGGTTTGGATGCCATTACCAAGAAGAAAATGAACCGCTTGCATACGCCCACGGTGGGGAATCCCGCATTGCGTATGCCGGGCGACGTACCTTTCCCGACGCTCTTGGGCGCGCTTCCGGGGGTGGAATCCATGGTTTCGTCCATGATGCGCAAGCAAATGGAAGCTTTGGATATTCCGCCTGTGGACGAATTCCTCGAATTGATTACCGCCGGCGGCGGACATGTGTATGCTTGCAAGTTGGCTGTCGAAATGTTCAAATTAACAAAAGAAGATTTGTGGGATGACCTGGAGGACGTTCTCACCGTAGGCGAATTTTATGAGAAAGCAGGCGGCGAAAATGCACATATCGTGTTTATTTGACGGAGGTTATGTTTATGTTACAAAAAAGAGGACTCGTTTTCGGGTCCTCTCTTTTTTCGGTTGATTTAAAAATTTCTTATACCTGTGATCCGAACCGCTCGAAAATTTCTTGCATTCGTTCTCTTTCTTCTTTCGCCAATTCGGGATCCACGAGAATACGTCCCGTGTGTTCGTCCACAATAATTCGATCACGTTCGCGAATTTCCAATTGCATTTGCGGAGGAATAACGAAATAGGATCCGCCGGCTACACTTTGGTCGTAAGTGACCACGGCCAAACGGTTTTTGAATTTTTTTACCAAACGTTCATAAGCTTTCAATAGCCGTTCGGGCAATTGCTTGCGGAATTCTTCCGTTAGTTTTTTGAGTGCTTCTTCTTCGCGTTCCGTATCTTCCAATATCGCTTGCAATTCGTCTTTTTTGTGCTTAAGTTCTTGGCGTTTTTCGTCCAGAATTTTTTCCAATTCGGCAATATCTTTTTCCACTTGGGCTATTTCCACAAGTGCTTCTTTGGTTTTTTTATCGGCCAAAACGATTTCGCCTTCGAAGAAATCGATTTCGTCTTGCAAAGAGCTGAATTCACGATCGTTGCGTGCGTTTTTTTGCATTTCGGTGTAGCGCTCGACGTTTTTCTGCGATTCGGCCTTGATTTGTTTATACTTATTGATAGCGGCATTGAGTTCGGTAATACGGTTCTGAAATTTTTCCAAGCGCGTTTCCAATCCGGCGATTTCGTCTTCAAAGTATTTGACTTCCAAGGGTAATTCGCCGCGCATTTGCTCCAATTTCAGGATGCGCGTATCGGTGAGTTGTAAGTCGTATAATAACCGCAATTGGTCTTCAACACTTAATGTTTTGGTTTTTTGTGCCATGGTTTTATGTATAATTAATCGGGTTGGTTTGGATCTGCGTTTTCGAGACTGCAAAGTTAGGAAATTTTTCCGAAATTATACGGACAAGCTCATCCGCTACAAAACGTTCGCTTTCGTAATGTCCGGCGTCGATGATTAGCATTTTTCCTTCGGCTTTAAAAAAATCGTGGTATTTTAAATCGCCACTGATGAATGCGTCGGCTCCGGCTGCCATGGCGTAATCGATGGCGAAAGCACCGCTTCCGCCTAAAATGGCTACGGTTTCGACATTTTTTTTCGTCAAAGCGGAATGGCGTAATACGGGTGTTTTCAAAATCTTTTTGACATGCTTCAAAAAATTTTCGGGCCCCATGGGGGAGGGTAATTTTCCTAAGCTTCCCAATCCGGTTTCAGGGTTCGGGTTTTGAAGCGACAAAATTTCATAGGCGGGTTCTTCGTAGGGATGGGCATGTATCATGGCTTTTGTCACGGCGCTTTGTAAATGCGCCGGAAAGACCACGCTGATGCGGGTTTCCGGCTCTACGTGGCGGGTGCCTTTTTGTCCGGTATACGGATTGGCATTTGCCGAAGGCCGAAAAGTGCCTTTTCCTTTGATATTGAAGCTGCATTCGTCATATTCGCCTATTTTCCCGGCGCCGGCCGAAAAAAGCGCTTGGCGGACTTGTTCTGCTTGATCGTGAGGGGCATAAGTGATCAATTGCATCAGGCTGCCGGATTTCGGAATCAGGACTTTTCTTTCGGTCAAACCTAATGCATGTGCGGTTAGGTCGCTAACACCGCGATAGTGATTGTCCATAGCCGTATGGGGCGAGTATATGGCAATGTCGTTTTTGATGGCTTTCAAAACGATGCGTTCCACATAATTTCGCCCGGTGATTGATTTCAGTCCTTTAAAGATGATGGGATGAAAACTTACGATCAGGTTTTTATCCGTTCGAATGGCTTCATCCAAGACTTTGGATGTGACGTCATGCGTAACCAAGACGCCGCTCGCTATGCGATCTTTATCGCCTATGAGCAACCCCGTATTGTCGAAATTTTCCGCATAAAAAGGCGGAAAAATCTTTTCCAAATAGCGGATAATATCCTCGATAAGCATTAATTAAAAATTTCGCGTCCGGCAAAATGAAATGCAATTTCAATGGCCGCATTTTCATCGCTGTCGGAGCCGTGGATGGCATTTTGAGCTTTGCTTTCGGCAAATTTTTTGCGGATGGTTCCTTCAGCGGCTTCGGCCGGATCGGTGGCGCCAATCAAGGTGCGGAAATCTTCCACGGCATTTTCTTTTTCCAAAACTGCAGCCACGATGGGTCCGCTGCTCATAAATTCTACCAGTTCACCGAAAAAGGGGCGTTCCTTGTGAACGGCATAAAATTTTTCGGCGTCGGATGGGGTCATTTGGGTCATTTTTAAAGCTATGATTTTAAAGCCCGCTTTGGTGATTTGAGCCAAAATTTCCCCGGTATGTCCCGCTGAAACGGCATCGGGCTTAATCATGGTAAATGTTTTGTTTCCTTTCATATCGACATTGTGATTTTTTTGCTAAACGGATTTTTCGCAAAAATAGTTTTTTTATTTCAACTATTATTTCAACCTCGTTTATTCGTTTATTTTACGTAATTTTACGCTCGTAAAAAGTTTTAAATCAATGAGCTTGAAAAAATTTTTTACTTACGTTTTAATGATTGTGGCCAGTACGATATTAACTTTGGGAACTTTGTTTTTCCTGTTTTTAGCTTTGATTTCCGCTATGGTTGCTTCGGTCAAGGGTTCGATGGAAGAAGATAATATTCCTTTAAAGGCGCATAACGTATTGATGCTACGATTGGATTATCCGATAAAAAACAAGCCGGGTTCCCCTTTTGAAAATTTTGATCCGGCTACGTTTAAATTTAATCCGCCGTTATCTTTGCCTCAATTGTTGACGGTGATCGATGAAGCGGGCAAGGATGATAAAATCGACGGTATCATATTGAATACGGGAATCATACAGGCCGGTTTTGCAACGGTGGAAGAGCTTCGGGATGCTTTGCGAAAATTCAAGGCAGGGGGGAAATTCGTTTATGCTTTTAGTGAGATTTATACGCAAAAATCTTATTATTTGGCTACCGAGGCCGAGAAGATTTTTATGCATCCGGCGGGAATTTTCGAGTGGCGCGGGTTGGCGGCTCAAATCATGTTTTACAAGGATTTGTTGAATAAATTGGGAATCAAGATGCAAGTAATCAGGCACGGTAAATTCAAAAGTGCCGTGGAACCTTTTGTCAAACGTCGAATGAGCGAAGAGAACCGTTTGCAGACCCGAACGCTTGTTTTCGATATTTGGAATAGCATATTGAAAACGATTCAACTAGACCGGGATATCGATACTTCCGATTTGAATTTGTATGCCGACAGCTTAATGGTGGATTCACCCGAAATTGCTGTAAAATTACATTTTTTCGATGCATTGAAATATGCCGATCAAGTGGAGGATTTTGTTCGGGATGAGATAGGAAAAAAAGTGAATTTTATTAATGAGAGGGAGTATTTTAGAAAAATAAAGGCGCGAAATATTATAAATCAATTGACCAAGAAAGAAGAAATTGCCGTTTTGGTGGCTGAAGGAGAGATTGTTCCCGGTGAGGGAGAAAAAAATCAAATCGGTTCGGCTCGACTGATTCGCAGAATCAAGGCATTGCGAAAAAAAGACAAGGTAAAGGCGGTTATTTTGCGGATTAATTCACCGGGAGGCAGTGCATTGGCTTCGGAAAGTATTTGGCGTGAATTGAAACTTTTGTCACAAGTTAAGCCTTTAGTGGTGAGCATGGGTGATGTGGCGGCTTCGGGCGGTTATTATATTGCCGTGCCTGCGGATAAGATTTTTGCCGAAGAAAATACGATTACGGGAAGTATCGGCGTATTCGGTTTGATTCCGGATGTGAAAGATTTAATGGAAAAGAAATTGGGTATTTATGTGGATACGGTCAAAACCAATGCACACGCCGATATGGGCATTATGCGTCCGATGGATGCTCAAGAGAAGCAATATATGCAAAAGATGGTGGAGCAGACCTACCGGATTTTTGTTAAGCGAGTATCGGAAGGGCGAGATATGACCGAAGCGAAAGTGGATTCGATAGGCCAGGGTAGAGTGTGGACGGGTAAGCGCGCCGTTAGCTTGGGTTTGGTGGATGGAATTAAAAATTTGGCTCAAACGATAGATTATGTTCATGCCGAATATGAGTTGGAAGACGCCAAAGTGACCTTTTATCCGGCATTGGACAATCCGTTCCAAGCGTTGTTTGATATGGAAGCCGAGCAGATGCAAAAGATACGTTTTTTGATGTATTTGTTTTTTTCTTCGCGAAATTTTGAAATGTTTTCTGCCGATACCTTCCTAAACCGCAAGGAAATGCTTTTTAAGCCGCGGGAAAGGTTACGGATGCAGATGCCTTATCGTATAGAATTTGTCAATCCTTGAAAAGATGGCGGTTATCCGGGCGAAAAATATTAAAAAGCAATACGGAACTTTGGAAGTGCTTAAAGGTATCGATATTGAAGTTCCGCAAGGAAAAGTGGTAAGTATAGTGGGGCCGTCGGGAGCGGGGAAAACGACTTTGTTGCAGATTTTGGGAACCTTAATCAAGCCGTCCAATTACGATTATCGATTGGAAATCAACGGAAAGGAAACCAATCGTTTGTCGTCGAAAGAAACTGCCGTATTGCGCAATTGTGAAATCGGTTTTGTGTTTCAGTTTCATAATCTTTTGCCTGAATTTTCAGCATTGGAAAATGTGGCCATTCCCGCTTATATAGCCGGCGTGAAAAAAAAACAGGCCGACGAAAAAGCCGCATTTTGGCTCGAAAAATTGGGGCTGCATCATCGAATGAGCCACAAACCGGCGGAATTATCGGGTGGCGAACAGCAGCGGGTGGCGGTAGCCCGGGCGTTGATTAACGATCCGGCGGTGATTTTGGCCGATGAACCGAGCGGAAATCTTGATACGGTCAATGCGAGACGTTTGCATGAATTGTTTTTCGGTTTGCAAGAGGAAACGAAAAAAACCTTTGTTATAGTGACGCATAATACCGAATTGGCGGGAATGTCTCATCACCTTTTTAAAATGAAGGACGGCCGGATCATCGAGGAAATACGAAATTAATTTTTATATTTGCTTTAAAGAACCATGAGATGAAAAAAATATTTTCCGTTTTGCTCTTGAGCGTCTTTTTAAGCACTGCTTGTTCTTCCTCCAGGAAAGTTTCCGTATCCGCCGAAGGAATGTCCTTTAAAACGGCCGTTCGGGTTAATAGTGTGGAAGAAGAATATCAATATATCAAGCGGCAGTGTGCGAACTGTCGCATTGTTAAGCAGACTTTGCGTTTTTATAAAGGAAAACCTTATGACGTGCTCGATGCACATTCGCAAACGGATGGAGACAAGACTTATTATTTTGATATTTCTTCATTCTACGGAAAGAATTTTTAACTTCGGGTGTTTTCCGAGGTTTTCCAAATGGCGATTGGTTGTGCCATTCGATTGAAACGGATGTTTCCGCTTAAATGAGTTTTCGAATCATTTTGGGAAACGATTTCCATTTGACGAAAGTCAATTTTCAGGCGGGATTAATAGAGCCACAGTTTAATGGCCAGTAAAAGCACGAGTAGAGCAATTATTCGTTTGAGTTTGTTTTCTTTTATTTTGACCGACCATCGACTCGTTAACCAAGAACCGGTTGCGGTTCCTGCGGCCAGCAAAACGGCTTCGGACCAGCGCACTTGCCCGAATGACGAAAACATGAGCAAGGAAGGAATACCCGATAGAAAAATCACCATGGCTTTAATACTGTTGGCTTGATTGAGATTCATTTTTTCCACCGAGTGGAGGACGGTCAGGATGAGAAATCCCAAACCCGTTTGAATAAATCCGCTATAGATGCCCAGAAAGAAAAAAAGAATATAGGTTAAGGTTCGCCGGTTTTTGCTATCGGCATTGCTTTTTTTTTCGATTTTATTTCCTCCGGCATGCCAAAAACCTGCAACGGTGGTCAAGGCAATAATTAAGGCAATGATTTTTTTATAAATTGTGCCGTCAATTGCCAGACCTATTCCGGCACCGATGAAAGCACCCGAAGCGGCAATCAATCCCGAATACAGGTTAAGCGGAAACAAATAAAAACCTTTTGAACGGAAACCTAAAATTCCCGAAATCCCTTGGGTGAGAAATGCCAAGCGCGATGTTCCTACGGCTTGGTGTGGTGAGAATCCCATAAAAATAAGTAGCGGATATAAAATTGACGATCCGCCTCCGGCTATCGTGTTAATGGCACCGACGGCAAAACCGGTTGGAATAAGTAAACCGTAAAAAAGCCATTCGTTCATTTATTTTTTGCGTAAATAAATTTCAAGGGGAACACCGTGAAAATCCCAATTTTTGCGAATTTGATTTTCCAAGAAACGTTTGTAAGGTTCTTTGACATATTGCGGAAGGTTGGCAAAAAAGGCGAACTTGGGAGAGAATGAAGGCAATTGCGTGATATATTTGATTTTGATGTATTTTCCTTTGACCGCCGGCGGAGGGTTTTGTTTGATAACGGGTAATAATACTTCGTTCAATTCCGAAGTTTTGACGCGTCTTTTCCGGTTGTCGGCTACTTTGAGCGCTTCGTCTATGGCCTTAAGTATCCGTTTTTTTTCTTTGGCCGATATAAAAACGATAGGGTAATCGGTGAAGGGAGCCGTTTTGTTTTTAATGGTTTCTTCGTATGTTTTGGCGGTGTGGGTAGTTTTTGCCACCAAGTCCCATTTGTTGACCAAAACAACGATGCCTTTATTGTTTTTACGCGCGATTTCAAAAATATTGAGGTCTTGACTTTCAAATCCTCGTGTGGCGTCAATCATAAGCAACACGACATCGGCATTTTCGATGGCGCGTATTGCCCTGAGCACCGAGTAGTATTCCAAATTGTCGTTGACATTTTTCTTTTTACGCATGCCAGCAGTGTCGATGATATCGAATGTCCTGCCGTATTTGTTGTAGCGCCAACGAATGGCATCGCGCGTGGTTCCGGCGATTTCGGTTACCATATTGCGATTTTCGCCGAACAAGGTATTGATAAAAGTCGATTTTCCGGCGTTGGGACGTCCGGCAACGGTGAAAACGGGGATTTTGTTTTCGGCTTCATCTTCCTCTTCTTTTTCGGGAAGCAAATCAACGATGGTATCGAGTAATTCGCCCGTACCGCTTCCGTTGATGGCGGAAATCGGCATAACGGTTTCCAGGCCTAATCCGTAGAATTCCCAAATGTCGTTCAAGCGTTTGTTGTTATCCACTTTATTGACTGCCACCACCACGGGTTTCTCGCTTTTGCGCAATAAACCGGCTACTTCCTGATCCAAAGAAGTGATGCCTGCGGTGACATCGGTAACGAAAATCACCACATCGGCTTGTTCTAATGCAAGCTTGACTTGTTCACGGATTTCACGGTCAAAAATATTGTCGGAGTCGGATACGTAACCTCCCGTATCAACGACGGTGAATTCTTTTCCGTTCCAATCGCTTTTTCCGTAAATACGATCACGTGTGACACCTTCGATATCGTCCACAATGGCTTTTCGTTCACCGATAAGCCGGTTAAATAGTGCCGATTTTCCTACATTCGGTCTTCCGACTATTGCAACAACGGCCATTTTTTATTGGTGTTTTTTGAATTTTTCAATGCCATTTTCCAGCCACCGGGCATAAGCTTCGGGGTCGTCCAAATAGGCTACGGGTTGATTGAGCACTTTTCCGTCGGGAGAAAGGAGAACATAATACGGTTGTGAATTGGATTTATATTCATAAATTTCCAATTCAGCCCATTTGTCTCCGGCCAATGTAATTTTCTTTCCCGAATATTTGGAAATATATTGTTCGTTCTCGGGCAACGTTCTTTTATCGTCTACATATAAGGAAATTATAATCAATTCGTTTTTCATTAATTGATGAACACGCGGGTCCGTCCAGACATTATTTTCCATTTTGCGGCAATTAACACAAGCAAATCCGGTAAAGTCGAGCATGACGGGTTTGTTGATTTTTCGGGCATATGCCATACCTAGGTCATAGTCATTGAAAACGATCAATCCACCATGTAACCATTCGGCGCCTTCGGGAAGGGGATTGGTTGCATGATGAGCGGCTTCCGTTTTGGCCGAATAACCTACGCCGTGTGGCGATTCGGCATATTTTTGATAAGGCGGAAATGCGCTGATCCATTTGAGCGGTGCGCCCCAAAGTCCCGGTAACATATAAAAGGTGAAAGCCAAGGACAACAAGGCAAACATAAGGCGGGTTACACCGATCCGGTCGTTATTGTCGTCGTAAGGAGTTTTGAACAGGCCCAAAAGATATAAGCTCAATCCGAAGAATATGGCAATCCAAACGGAGAGGAAAACTTCACGTTCGAGTAGGTGTAATTGAAGCACCAGATCGGCATTGGAAAGGAATTTAAAGGCCAAAGCGATTTCGATAAAACCGAAACTGACTTTCAGGGTATTGAGCCAACCGCCGGATTGAGGCATGGCATTGAGCAATGCAGGGAAGAAGGCTAGCAACGTAAACGGAAGTGCTAATCCTAATCCGAAACCGAGCATGCCCACCGTAAGCGCCCATGCGCCCGAAGTGAGAACGCTGCCAAGCAATGCACCCAAAATCGGACCGGTGCAGGAAAAAGATACGAGAATCAAGGTTAATGCCATGAAAAAGATGGCAATGGCGCCGGAAGTTTTATTGGAATATTCGTCCGACTTGGAAATCCATTTGCTCGGAATAAGTCTTTGCGGGTCTAATTTGCTGACACCCAAAAACGAAAGTCCGAATATGAAGAAGATGATGAAGAAAATTAAGTTTAACCAAACATTTGTAGAAATTTTATTGAAAATATTCGGATCGATGCCGTTGAGAAAATGAAAAGGTAAGCTCAAAAGTACAAAAATGCCTACGATAAAAAATCCGTATAACAAAGCATTGAATTTTCCGCTTTCGGTTTTTTCGTGTTGTTTAGTGAAAAAGCTAATAGTGAGCGGAATCATGGGATAGATACAAGGCATGAGCAAGGCCAATAATCCGCCCAAAAAACTCATAAAAAAAATCCACCATAAACTTTTTTTACCGGCTTCTTCGATTTGGACGGATTCCAAAGTCTTGGGGTTTGTATTATTTTTATGGATTTCCGCTTGAGACGCGGGATTTGAAGCGTTTTCGGTTTTGTTTGTTTGATCGTTTGCCTTGATTTGTTTGCCGGAATTATTTTCTTGAAATTGGCCGGTTTGATTATTTTTTTCGTTCTTGCCGGTATCTACGGATTTATTTTGAAGGTCATCGGGTTTGGATAATTTTTTTTTGTCTGGCGATGCAACGATATTACCGGGTTGCTTCGTTTGATTGGATTTTTCGTTTATTCGGGCACTTTTTGTCGCTTCGGATAAATCGAATCGAAGGTTTTCCTTGATCATAATGCAAGCTTCTTTGCACGCTTGACCTTCCAAATAAACGTCGATGTTTTGAATGGCTTTTTTGAGCTTGACACGTTGCACCATTTTAGCTTTTCCTGACCAAAAAGTTTCGGTTACTTCAAAAATATCGTTATAAGCTTTTTCGGTGCCGAATTCTTTGGTTTTACCAATCAATTCATAATCTTCGCCGGCTTTTTGCCATTGAAGCACTACGGGATTGGAACCGTTCGGGTCGTTAAATTGCGAATAAAGGTGCCAGCCGGGTTCAATATCGGCGGTGATGACGAGATCGTAAGTTTTGTCGTTGATTTTTTCCGCTTGGGTATGAAAAATGACAGGTTGAACGATTTGTGCATTGAATAAACCAATGTTCGAAAAAATCAAGCCGAATATCCACCAAATCGATTTTTTCATGTTTTTACGTATTTAATTTATGAATGAATGCAAAAATAAGTTTTTTTGCAAAATTGGATTTATTGTGCATCCGGGAATTTTGTTTTATAGTTGTAAGTTGTTTATAATCATGTTGTTGTGAAAAAAAAACGATGGGGGATAAAATAGCTTAAGTGGTTTTCAATACGGTATTTTCCATAATTTCCAAGTCGAAACCTTTCAAAGCCGGTTTTTCGGGCAGATGTTCGCTGTGGGTTAGATAATTGATTTTTTTGATGCCCAGATCATGAAGGATTTGTGCACCGATACCGTAATCTTTTTCGTCGGGTGGAATGGCGGGTAGTTCTTTGCTTTTGTCTTTGGTATTTCGTGCGAAGGTGTGGATTCGATCGATCATTTCGTTCCAATTACGACCGTTATAGACAAACAGGACGGCGCCTTTACCCGCTTGGTTGATATAATCGAAAAAAACTTTGACGAACCGGTCGGGCGAAAATTGTAAAAATGATAATAAATCGAATAGATGTGTTAGGGGAAAAACGCGGACGGGGACGATGTCGTCCGGATTCCATTGTCCTTTGGTGAGTGCAAAGTGGATATGGCGTTTGTTGGTTTGGCGGTAAACGTGCATTTGAAAATTTCCGAACCGGGTTTCGATCCGGAATTTTTCGATGGGTTGGATAAGCATGTCTTTTTCGAGGCGATAGCGAATAAGGTCTTCGATGGAAATGATTTTCAGGTTAAATTTTTTGGCTAATTTAATGAGATCCGGGAGGCGTGCCATGGTTCCGTCGGGATTCATGATTTCCACGATTACACCGGCGGGTTTCAGCCCGGCCAATCTGGCTAAGTCGATAGCGGCTTCGGTGTGTCCGGGGCGTCTTAGCACGCCGCCGTCTTTGGCACGAAGGGGAAAAACATGTCCGGGCCGTCGAAAATCGTATGCGGTTTTTTCCGGGTTGGTTAGTGCGCGAATGGTTTTTGCACGGTCTTCTGCGGAGATACCCGTACTGACGCCTTCGCCGATGAGGTCTACCGAAACGGTAAAGGCGGTTCCCAACGGATCGGAAATGCGATTCACCATGAGCGGCAAATTCAATTCGTCGGCGCGTTCTTCGGTGATGGGAGCGCAAATCAATCCGCGTCCTTCGGTGGCCATAAAATTGATAAGTTCGGGGGTTACTTTTTCGGCGGCGGCCACAAAATCTCCTTCGTTTTCTCGCGCTTCGTCGTCTACGACAATTACCGGTTTACCCGCGCGAATATCTTCCAATGTTTCTTCAATGGAATTTAACGCTACGGTTTTTTTTGTTGTGCGTTTCATGGCGCAAATTTACATTAATTCTACATAACGGATTTGTTTTCGCCGGCGGAAAGGTTTAACTTTGAAAGTTAAATGGAGCGATAAAGTTATGTTGAATAATGACGATTTGATTTATGTGAAGCCTCGCACCGATTTAGTGGAGATTTTAAGGCGGAAAGGCATAACTGACCGGCGGGTTTTGGAGGCTATCGGCCGGGTTCCGCGGCATTTTTTCGTAGAGCCTGCACTACGGATGTATGCTTATGAGGACAGGCCGCTTCCCATTGGCGAGGGTCAAACAATTAGTCAGCCGTTTACGGTGGCATACCAAACGCAATTGTTGGATGTGAAACCGGGGATGAAAGTCTTGGAAATCGGTACCGGATCGGGATATCAGTCGGCCGTTCTAATGGAATTGGGCGCTAAACTTTATACGGTTGAGCGTATTCGTTCGCTATTGGAGGAAACCCGAAAGCGATTCGAGAGATTGGGATACCGACCGGAATTTACGGCTCACGCAGACGGATATGAAGGCTTGCCGCATTTTGCTCCATTTGATAGAATCATTGTTACGGCGGCGGCGCCGGAAATCCCCGTAAATTTGCTTCGGCAATTGACTGCGAACGGAAAAACGGTTATTCCCGTCGGGAAAAACACTCAAATCATGATGCGCATTATACGTCAACCCGACAATACGTTTGTCAAGGAAGTGTTTGATCGCTTTACTTTTGTGCCGATGCTACGGGGTAAGAAATAATCCGGACTTCCAATTATTCGGCGTCCGGATCGTATTTTTTGATAATTCTTCTGGCTCCTGCCGGCGAGTTGGCGGATTTCCACGATTTTCCGTCTTTGTAAATATAATAACTGTCGCTGAAAATACCGCTTTTTCTTTTGATTTCATACACACCGTATTTTCCGTAAAGTTTATCTATTGTTTGCATGGCCTCGAATTTTTGTACAAAATTACTTACTTATTTGTTATTTCTCAATTTTTGATGAAAATTTATTTTGTTTTAGTGAAATTTTGTGAATATTGCGTGCTGAATTTTTTTCTTTATTCCATAAATTTAAACCGGGCTAAATTGTCCGTTCTTTCATGGATGCAAGGGGTATGGATTTGTGTATGGGACATTAAAAGTGATTATAAAAAACGGCAGACATATCATATTATGAGCCTGCCGTTGATAAGTAAATGTAAAAATTTCGTAGACCTATTTAACTTCGAAACTCACTTTGAGTGTAACACGATAGGCCACGATTTCTCCTTTTTGCACAACAACACTTTGGTCTTGAACGTAGGCGGAACGAATTCCTTTCACCGATTGTGATGCTTTTTTGATGGCTTTGGCGGTGGCGTCTTCCCAGCTTTTTTTGGATTGCGCCATGATTTCGATTACTTTGATAACAGACATAACGATTAATTTTAAAAGTTTGTTTAACAAAAGTAGAAAAAATGTTTTAATCATTTAAGTTTTTGATTTTAAACGAAATCCTGCGGTAATCCAGCGTCCGGGAAGGCTTACGTGTGACAATTCATAATATTTGCGGTTAAACACATTTTCTATTTGGAGGTATAAATCCGTTTGTTTTGTCGGTTGGTAATTGATTTTGAGATCCAAAGTCCAGTAGGGTCGATATTCAAACACACGATATTCACCGTTTTGATAAAGGATGTAATTTCCTGCACGGTTTTTATAATTCCATAGCCACGAGACGGTGATTTTTTGAAAGGGTTTTTGTGCCCAAGCCAATGTGAATTTTTGTTTTAGGTAATCCAATACGTATTTGGAATAGAATTCGCTTTTGTTTTTTTGCATGTTTTGGACTAATGTCGAAAATATCAGGGTTTTAATCCATGGGGACCGGTTTTCTAGTTTCAATTGTGCATACCAACCGCTGGTATTCAACCGGGTGAGGTTTTCCGGCTTCCATTTGTCTTGAGGATTGAATTTAATCCAATCGATGGTATTTTTTCCTATGCGGTGGTAAATACCGGTTTTCCAAGTGAGTTTTTTGTGATTTCCGGAGAGGAAGATTTCGGTAGACACTGATTTTTCAGGCATAAGGGATGGATTTCCTTCGTTTAGGGGTCCTTGATAATATAAATCGGTGAAGGTGGGAATTCTGAATGCCGTTCCGGCATGCAAGCCGGTTGTCAAATGCTTTCGAAGATATTGTACGGCGATACCGGGAAAGAAATACCAATGGTTTTGATAATGTAAAATATTCAATCCGGGTTTGATTCGGAGTTTTCGGTTTGTTTGTGTATAAGAAAAAATCCATTGATTGTAGTTTCTACGCGCATATTTATTCAGTAGGATGCCGTCTATGGTTTTGTGTTGGCACGGTGTGACCGTTTCGCCTAATTTATTTCCGGTTATCCGGGTTTCGGTGTAGCGCCAATCCATTGAAAATCCTTTCCATGACCAGCGAATTCCACCTGCAAAAGCGCGGCTCAAATGCAAATTGGCACCGCGGTAATAGATGCCGGGTGCGTAAGCGGCCGTATCGTTGCCCCGAATGTAGTAATCTCCTTTTTTTAGAAATACGCTTTCCCGGAAGAGTTCAAACCGGTCTTTAAAAAAATTCAAGGATCCGTAAAATTCTGCGGAAATCTGTCGTGTGTCGTAGCGTATTTTGGTGCCGGTGTATTGTCCGGAAATATGTTCAAATTGCCATGGAAATTGTGAAGTGTAGAAACTGTTCGCTCCAAAGGATTTGTCGAGTAATCCGGCTTGCCAAAGCAGGGTGAATTTTCCCCGTTTAACGTGGAAATATGCAAAGTGATTGCGGGAAAAAAAATCGGTGTTATTGATGTTTTCATTGATTAAATAACCGTTGGATCGAGCAATGGAGGATGCAAGTAACAGGTTTGCATTTTTAAATTTTTTATTCCAAAATCCGTCAATATGGCCATAGCCGAACTGTCCGCCGGAAGCATTGATTTCCCATTGCTTGGATAAAGGTTCGGTTTTAAAATTTATTAATCCGGCATAGGCATTGGCGCCGGCGAAGTAGGAAGCGGCACCCAAGTAAATTTCTACGGTTGAGAAAAGCCCGGATGAAAAGGGAAGTTGAAATCCGTGATGTCCGGTTTGTGGGTTCAAATATGGCAGCCCGTTAATAAAAATGGCGGTTTGATCGAAATTTCCGCCGCGTAATTGTAAATCGAATTGGATGTCTTTGGGGCCCCGGGTGCGGATATCGGTTTCGGGTAAAAGTCGTAGTAACTTTGCCGTTTCTGTTACGGGGAGAAATGCCAAACTGTCAGGTATCAGAGTGTCGGTATTTTGAATAAAGGGAAAAGACGATTTGGTTTCGGTTTTAACAGGGATGGTAATTTCATTTAAATAATCTGTTTGTGCAAAAACAAAGTTGACATACCCTAAGAAAAGCAAGAGTAATTTACTTTTCATTGTTGTTTTCTTTGAAAATTATAAAAAACGATAGGGGTTTATTCGGAATAGACACCCATGGCATTGAATTTGTCTACGCGTTTTTCAACCATTTCGTCCGGATGAATATTTTTCAATTCGTTATATGCTTTGAGGACGGCATTTTTCCAGTTGACAAATGTTTCGTTCCAATTACGATGTGCCCCGCCCACGGGTTCTTTGATAATTTCGTCTATGAGTTTGAGTTTTTTCATGTCTTTGGGTGTAAGCTTTAGCTGTTCGGCGGCGGTTTCTTTAAAATCCCAGCTACGCCAGAGGATGCTTGAGCAAGATTCGGGCGAGATAACGGAATACCAAGTATTTTCCATCATCATGACTTTGTCGCCAACACCGATGCCCAGCGCTCCGCCGGAGGCTCCTTCACCGATAATGGTAACGATAACGGGGGTTTTTAGTTGACTCATTTCTTTAATATTGCGAGCAATGGCTTCGCCTTGACCTCGTTCTTCGGCTTCGATACCGGGGAAAGCGCCCGGTGTGTCAATCAGCGTGACTACGGGGATATGAAATCGTTCTGCGAGTTTCATTAGGCGTAGGGCCTTCCGGTAACCTTCTGGATTCGGCATACCGAAACGGCGGTATTTCCGTTCATTGGTGTTGCGTCCTTTTTGCATGCCGATAAACATGAATGTTTGTCCGTCAAGTTTTCCCAATCCGCCCACCATGGCTTTGTCGTCGCCGAAATTACGGTCGCCGTGCAGTTCGAAAAAGGTATCTCCCGCCAGCGCTTTGATATAGTCCAATGTGTAGGGTCGCTGCGGATGGCGGCTCAATTGAACCCGTTGCCAAGGCGTGAGGTTCTTATGTATTTCCTTTAATTTTTTTTCGATTTCTTTCTTGATTTTAATGCAAGCGTCCGTTACATCCACGCCGCTTTTTTCGGCGACTTCCATGCATTGTTTATAATGATTGTCGAGTTCTTCGATTTCCCGTTCAAATTCCAAATATTCCATATTGAGGGTCTTTTGGAAGCGAAATTAAAAAAAATTATTCAATAGGTTTGCGCATCGAGCGGATTTTTATCAGACTTTCCAGGGTTATAACGGTCAAAATCGCTGCCGCGCCAATATAAAACCGTGATGACATTTTTTCGCTTTCTCCGAAAAATATCAAGGCTAGAATTATTCCGTAAACCGGTTCCAAATTTACGGAAAGAATAAGCGTGTAGGGAGTGATTTTCTTTAGAATTTCCAAGGAAGCCGTATAGGCGAACGACGTGCAAATCAGACTCAGAATTAATAAAAGAATCAAGTCGGTGGCCGATAAATTGAAGGCATGTGTGAAATGGCCGCCGGATATCATAAAAAGCGTCAGAAAAATAAATGCAAAGAGCAATTGGTAGAAAGACAGATTCACGGCGCCGGTTTTGTGGATGAAACGTCCGTTGATGAGTGTGAATAAAACACCGGCAAACGAGGCTCCCAAAGCGAGAATAACCGGTAGCCAATGCACTTTTTCCACCCTGAAAATATAGCCTAAACCCGCTATTACCAACAACCCGAATATCATTTCATACCAGCGAAATGGGCGTTTGTAAAATACGGGTTCGAGCAGGGACGTAAAGAATGCCGACACCGACATGGTAATCAAAGTCAAAGAGACACTGCCCGCTTTGATGGAAGCAAAAAAGGATAACCAATGCAATGCCAATAAAAAACCGAGCATAATAAATGCTTTCCACTCCCTTATTCCGAATTTTTGTTTTATTTTTTTGATATGCTTATATAGCGATAGTGCAAAAACACTTAAGCCGACACGCCACCATGTGAGTGGAAGTGCTTCCAATGAAATCAATTTTCCCAATACGGCCGTAAATCCCCATAGAAAAATAATGAAATGCATCAACAGGTAAAAGTGTCCGGTGCGATAATTTTTATCGTTGTGCATTGCGTAGCAAATAGAGCGCCAAAATTACAAAAAAGATATTGGGAAGCCACGCCGCCCAGAAGGGACTAAAACCGGCTTTTACCGATAAAATGCCGAAGATTTTGTCGAAAAATATGTAAATAAATGCCACCACAATTCCCAGTGCCAGATTCATGCCTATTCCGCCGCGTCTTTTGCGTGAAGCTACGGCCACGGCAATAAATGTCAGAATAAAAGCCGAAACGGGTAAACTGATCCGGCGGTATTTTTCAAGCAAATAGCGGTTGATGTTTTTGGAGCCGCGTAATTTTTCCTTCTCGATAAATGTGCGTAATTCCGGAGTGGGTAATCCTTCGGCAATGTAATTTAAAGGTGTCAGATCGTCCAATGAAAAAGGTAGAATCGTATCCTTGGTTGTATAATGCACGACCGAATTGGTTCCGTCGTTATGAAAAATGCGTTTCGTTACATTGAACATACGATAATGATGCTTGCCGGTGCTGTCTTCGACCAGTTTTATCCGGGTTGAATAAAGCCTTGACTTCAAATGTTCCCCGTCGATTTCTTCGATGATGAAATCATAAACCGTTCCCGCATTATGGTTGATGCTTGAAGCATAAATGTAATGTGTCCCGTCCACTTGCCTGTAAACATTATTTTTATCACGGTATTGGGCGTGCTTATAGACATATTTGCTCCAAAATTCATTGTAAGTCATACGCGCCTTGGGAATAATGTTTGTATTCAGATAAACAACCGTTGTTGCCACGATCAGTGCACCTGTGAAATAAGGAACCATAAATCGCTTGAAAGACATGCCGCCGTTGAGTATCGCAATGATTTCGGTGTTTTGCGCCATGCGGGAAGTAAACCATAAAATCGATAGAAACAGAAAAATAGGAAATAAAATATTGAAAAAAGTAAGCAGAAAAGATTTATAATAAACGATTATTTCACTTGCCGGAACTTTGTTTTCGGAAAAATCCTCGATTCTTTCGCTGAAATCGATTAAAATGCTTACGGGAATAAATACAAGCAAAAGCATCAAAAAAGTGCCGAAATATTGTTTCAATATGTATTTATCGAGGATTTTCATGCTACAATTTACGCGATAATTTGGGGATCATAATGCTTTTCCATGAAGCGAAATCGCCTTCGAGAATATGCTTGCGTGCTTCCTTCACAAGCCACAAATAAAATGCCAAATTATGCACCGATGCGATTTGTTTGGCCAGTAGTTCGTTTGCTACAAATAAATGCCGTAAATAAGCTTTGGAATACATGGTGTCTACATAACTGATACCGAGCGGATCAAGCGGACTGAAATCGTCTTTCCACTTGGCATTGCGAATGTTAATGGTTCCTTCCGATGTAAAGAGCATGGCATTTCGTGCATTACGCGTGGGCATGACACAATCGAACATATCGACACCCAAAGCAATACTTTCCAAAATGTTAGCCGGCGTGCCCACGCCCATTAAATAGCGTGGTTTGTCATCGGGTAAAATCGCGCATACGATTTCCGTCATTTCATACATTAATTCCGCCGGTTCACCTACCGATAATCCTCCGATGGCATTTCCGTCGGCATTCCTTGAAGCGATATATTCCGCCGATTGCTTGCGCAGGTCCTTGAAAGTGCTTCCTTGAACAATGGGAAACAAACTTTGTTCATAACCGTATTTCGGCGGCACTTTTTCAAGATGTTGAATACAACGGTCGAGCCAGCGGTGGGTCATTTCCATAGACGCTTTGGCATAGTTATAATCCACCGGCCAATCGGTGCATTCGTCAAAAGCCATGATGATGTCGGCACCGATGGAACGTTGAATTTCCATGACTTTTTCCGGAGTAAAAAAGTGATACGATCCGTCAATATGCGACTGAAACCGGACCCCTTCTTCTTTGATTTTACGTCGACCGGATAAGGAATATACTTGAAATCCTCCACTGTCGGTTAAGATGGCACCGTCCCAATTCATAAACCGGTGTAAACCGCCGGCTTTTTCCAGAATCCCGGTTCCGGGACGCAGATAAAGATGATAAGTGTTGCCTAAGATAATTTCGGCTCCGATATCGGTTTTTAATTCCCGTTGATGCACGGCTTTAACGCTGCCGACCGTTCCCACCGGCATGAAAACCGGAGTGTGGATTTTCCCGTGTGCAGTTTCCAAAACACCCGCCCGCGCCTGCGATCCCGGATCCTTCTTTTCAATCCTGAATTGCATAAAACTTTTTCAAATCCGTTGCGAAAATACGATTTTTCGACCAACCTTGTTATACCGTCTTTTTAAATCGATTTTTAGGCAATTTTTTTGCGGGAGAAATATTTTCCGTAATCCGGTTTTTTGTGGTGTAACTAACTCTTGAAAAATCTGATTGGAAGATTTAGATAAAAAGAAAACCGTAAAATAATACGGCTTCCTTGAAATAATTTGATTCGATTTTCGGTAAATTCCGTTGAATCAACGGGTTTGAAATACGGGGCTGGTTTCTTTTTTGCGGTTTAAATCCACTTTATTCGGATCGATTACCCGTCCTTTTATTTTGAGAATAATTACACCGTTCGGCACGTTGGTCGCGTTGCTATAGACCGTAACGGTTTTTCGGAAAGGTCCTATATGATTGGTATTGTAGTGCACGCGGATTCTGGCGGTTTCGCCCGGCATAATCGGTTTTTGAGGACGTTCGGCAATGGTGCAGCCACAACTGGATTTTACCCGGTTGATTACCAATGGTGCATTACCCGTGTTAGTAAATTCAAAGACACGATACCCGTCGGCGCCTTTATTGATTTCACCGTAATCGATAGTGGTTTCTTTGAATTCGATTTTCGGCCCGTTAGCTTGTGATTGTTGTGCTATTCCCCAAAATCCGGTCAGTAATAATAGGAATGTAATGACTTTTTTCATGACTCGTTTAAATTTGAGTTACACTGATATTAAAAACAAATATAATACCAAACTTATAAATTAAACAAATTTAAATGGGATTTTTGTAGCTAACGGGTTTTTAGGACGGGAAAGTCCCGAAAAATTTGCATTTTTGCTTGTTCGTAATTATTGATTGAATTTTTATGGAAATACCGGCCAAATACAGTCCGCAAGAAGTCGAAAGAAAGTGGTATGAATTTTGGGAAAAACAAGGATTTTTCAATTCCGATCCCGATGACCGGGAACCGTATGTGATTGTGATTCCTCCGCCTAATGTTACCGGCGTTTTACATATGGGTCACATGCTCAATAATACTTTGCAAGACGTTTTGATTCGTAGAGCGAGGCTCAAAGGATATAATGCACTTTGGGTTCCCGGCACCGATCATGCATCCATTGCCACCGAAGCCAAAGTGGTGGCCAAACTGAAATCCGAAGGAGTCGAGAAAAAAGATTTGACTCGCGACGAATTTTTGAATCATGCCTGGGATTGGACACATAAGCACGGGGGTATTATCTTGAAACAATTGCGATATTTGGGCGCTTCGTGCGATTGGCGACGCACCAAATTTACGCTTGATCCCGATATGTATGAAAGCGTTATCAAGGTTTTTGTGGACTTATATAATAAAGGTAAAATATACCGGGGTTATCGTATGGTGAATTGGGATCCCGAAGCCCGAACCACTGTTTCCGACGAAGAAGTGATTTATGCCGACGAACAAGGTAAACTTTATTATTTGCGTTATCCGATTGCCGGTTCCGATGGCGAATATATCGAGATTGCCACCACACGTCCCGAAACCATTCTGGGCGATACAGCTATTGCCGTAAGTCCCGAAAACGAGAAATACCGGAAATTTGTCGGGAAAAAAGCTATTGTTCCCATAGCCAATCGTGAAATACCCATCATTGCGGATGATTATGTGGATCCGGAATTCGGGACGGGTGCATTGAAAATTACACCGGCACACGATCCTAATGACAAGGAAATCGGCGACCGGCACGGATTGGAAGTAATTGATATCTTCAATGAAGACGCTACGCTCAACGAATACGGTTTGCATTATGAAGGTATGGATAGATTTGAAGTGCGCAAAGCCATTGTTAAAGAGTTGGAAGCAAAAGGATATTTGGTGAAAACCGAAGCACATATGCACCGGGTAGGACGAAGCGAGCGTACTAAAGCGGTAATCGAACCGAGATTGTCGAGGCAATGGTTTTTGAAAATGAAGGAATTGGCGCGTCCGGCAATAGATGCCGTTCGGAATGGCGATGTAAAACTCATTCCGAAAAAATTTGAAAACACGTATTTCCACTGGATGGAAAATGTGCGCGATTGGAATATTTCGCGACAGCTTTGGTGGGGCCATCGAATTCCGGCTTATTATTACGGCGAAGGCGAAGATGATTTTGTGGTGGCGGAAAATCTTGAACAAGCCGTTCGGTTGGCTAGGAAAAAAACCGGAAATCAATCGTTGACGGACAAGGATTTGCGCCAGGACGAAGATGTGTTGGATACATGGTTTTCTTCATGGCTATGGCCGATTACGGTTTTTGACGGCATTCGTAATCCCGGTAATACGGATTTTCAATATTATTATCCTACAAATGATTTGGTGACGGCACCGGAAATTTTGTTTTTCTGGGTGGCGCGAATGATTATGGCCGGATATGAGTTTGCTGCTGAAAAACCTTTTGAAAATGTTTATTTAACCGGAATTGTCCGGGATAAATTGGGGAGAAAAATGTCCAAATCCCTCGGAAATTCTCCCGATCCGATTATGTTGATTGAAAAATACGGTGCCGATGCCGTTCGTGTGGGGATGCTGCTGACTTCGCCGGCGGGAAACGATTTACCTTTTGACGAACAATTGGTGGTTCAAGGACGGAATTTTGCCAATAAAATTTGGAACGGCTTTCGGTTGGTTAAATCTTGGAAAATCGACCAAACGAAGGAGCAACCGGATTATGCGGCGATGGCCGTGGAATGGTACCGTAACCGCTTTGCACAAATTTTCGGCCAAATCGAGAAAGATTTCGAGCAATATCGTATTTCGGAAGCACTGAAGAAGATTTATTCTTTGATTTGGGATGATTACAGTTCTTGGTATTTGGAAATGATCAAGCCCTATTATGGTGAAAAGACAGATCGAAAAACTTATGCGGCAACGATTGAGATTTTGGAGAATAATCTGAAAATATTGCATCCGTTCATGCCGTTTATAACGGAAGAAATTTGGCAACATATTCGTGAACGTCGTCCGGAAGAGGCTTTGATCGTGTCGAATTATCCTGAAATGAAGGAATATTCGGATTCGGTAATACGGGCGGGAGAACATATGAAGGAAATCATTTCGGGTGTTCGAAAAATCAGAAAGGAAAAGCAAATTTCACCTAAAACACCGTTGAAACTTTATGCTTTGTTGCATGAAGAATTTGATGAGCGTTTTTGGCCGGTTATCAAAAAAACGGTTCATTTGAGCGAGCTGGAAGAAGGGCAGCCGGAGGGAGATTCTATTTCGTTTCGTGTTGGCAAGAATGAATATTTTATTCCGTTGGAAGGTTTGGTGGATCCCGAAGAAGAAAAACGAAAAATCAGGGAAGAATTGGAGTATTTGGAAGGGTTTTTGGCTTCGGTTCGTAAGAAATTGCAAAACGCCCGTTTTGTTCAAAATGCACCGCCTGCCGTTGTGGAGAAAGAGCGTAAAAAAGAATCCGACGCCATGCAGAAAATATCGGTTTTGCGCCGTCGATTGGGTGAATGAAGTTACTCAAAAGAATAAAATCCCTCCTGTTTTCCGCATTTTTTTATTAACATTTTCTTTATTGTTAATATCCAATAAGTTGCATTTTGATTTTATGTATTTCGGGTGTCCCGGAATTTTTTATCCTTTTACCTTATTTCATAGATAATAAGATTTTTAAAAATCCGCCGTCAAAGGCGGATAGGCGCGTTGGCCCGGCAAAAATGCTGGCCGGCTGCGGGCGGGAATTTCCTGCCATGTTAGAAAATCACCAAAGTGCTTGTCATTTAATTCCGAAGGAATTTTGTCTTTGGTTAGATTTTCTCATGACAGGAAAGGGCGGGCGGAAGCATATTTTTGCCTTGATTTTTTGTTACTTTTTCATCAAGGAAAAAGTAAAAAGAAAACACTATTGTTTGGGAATGATTAAAGAACCATAACGCGGACATACTCTTTTCAATCAAGTACATGACTAATTACGGGTGTCCTAATGCGGAAAACAGGAAAAAAATCCGACGCCATGCAGAAAATACCGGTTTTGCGCCGTCGATTGGGTGAATGAAGTTACTCAAAAGAATAAAATCCCTGTTTCCTGTCGATTATCTGATTAATGAGAAATGCCCCTTGACGGTTTTTCCGCCTCTGCTTTCGGGTAATTCGATAATATACCAATAGTCGTCGGAAGGTTGAGGGACACCGTTGTATGTTCCGTCCCAGCCGGGGGAAGTTCCGTTGAATGCAGTCATGAGTTTTCCGAATCGGTCATATATATAAACCTTACTTTCAGGCGCCAATTGAATATTGATTACTTGCCAAAAATCGTTTCTGCCGTCTCCGTTAGGGGTAAAGAAAGGCATAATGCCCATAATAAAGACCTCTTGGGTGCTAATGCCACATCCGTTTTTATCCCGAACGTAAACAGTATAGGTGCCTGCTTGTAAACCGTCAAAAGTATTGCTGTCTTGATAATTGATGCCGTCAAGGGAATATTCGTAATCGCCTGGACCGGAAACGATGATGGTGATACTGTTGTTGTTGCCGTTAAAATCGGTCGTATAGACCGTGTCGATTTCCGCCGGCGCCGATTCATAAACGCTAACGGTTTTGGAATTGGAGCAAGTATGTTGGTCGGTGACGGTGACGGTGTATTGTCCTTCTTGCGAAACATAAATTCCTTGGCCGGTTTCTCCCGTTGACCAGTCGTATTGAACAAAACCTGAAGGGGCTTCCACATAGACCGAATCATTTCGGCAAAAGATATAATCGTCGTCCATGTTAATTTCGGGTATGGGATGAACAATAAGATCGAAATTTCCGTAATTAATACAACCGGTAACGGTGTCGGTGATGGTATAGTAAACGGTTTGTTGATAGGGTGTGGTGTTGGTATAGGAAGAGGATAAGGGATGTGTTTGGTTTTCGGCATCCGCTTGAGTTTCATAATAAACAACAGGATATGCTAAAGAGTCGCGTCCGTTTAAAATGTCGGGGAGTGCTTCATTGAGATTAAATTGTGCCAATCCGTCATCGTTGTCGTCGCAAGTTTCGAGTGGCGGGACCTGATTGATATCAGGGAGAGGATTTACCACCAATTCGACGGTTCCCATATTTTCACAGCCCGTATCTTCATTAACTATCACTACGTAAATTTCCTGGTTATAAGGCGTTGTATTTGTATACGGGTCTTGAATTTCGTTAGTGTGATTTTCGCCATCGGTCTGGGTTTCATAATAATGAGCCGTATAAGTTCCTTGATATGATTGAATTCCGATTATATTAATATCGTATGCATGCAGGTTAAAACTTTGGATGCCGTTTTGATCGATGTCGCATGTTTCTATTTGTAAATTGTTCTGTATTTCGGGAAGGGGATAGATCGTGATATTGGTGGTAATGGTTGAATTATTGTTGTTGGTGGTATAAATAGTTGCCGACACGGTGAAGTTTCCGTCTTGATTATAGACATGATTCGCTTCCGCTGTTTTCAAATCGGAAGGGTCGGGTTGAGTGGTGGCGGAATTTCCGTCACCGAAAACCCAATCCACATGATCGATGTCGATATTGCTTTGCACACTGAAATGAGCCGTATCGCCGACGCAGATATTATTGGTGGCGATTTGCACGAAGAAAGATTGAATAAATTGAGGCAGTCCTTGTCGTGAATTTCGACCGTTAAGATTAACGGAGTTGTATTGAAAATTACAACCGGTGCCTAGTAAATCGGGATTTTCGATAGTGCTAAGGAATGGGCGTCCGGTGTCATAGTTGTATGATTCGGTTACATAAATTTTTCCGTCAATCCCGAGTTGCAATGCGCCTCTATAGCCGCTATGGGCATCGATTTGTTGTGTAGCATTGCCGTTCGTAAGGTCTATTTGGTAAATTCTTCTGGTGCCACCGCTTGTACTTCCGGAATCACATGATAAAACATATAATAATTCTCCGTTGGGAGAAAATTCAATGCCATAGGGATAGAAATTGGAAGTTGGAGCGGGAAATTGAGTCAAATTGGAAGCTCTACCCGTATTGATATCGAAGTCGCACAAATACAAAGTGCCGTCGTAATAATTAGCAATGGCTATTTTGTTTCCTGTGGGCGATATTTTAATGTATCCGTTTAGTGATGAAATATTGAGTGCCTGCGTTCCTCCCGATCCGTTGAAGGTGGTATAAACCACTTGCGAGTAATTATTTAATCCGGAGCTGTCTATTTTGACTGCATAGATGGTATTATAAGGAGATAGATAGGTGTTTACGGGGATTGAGGGGTTTGAATTTGTGGGGGCAGGTCCTACGGTAATAACCCAAACAAAATTTTGACTTAAATTGGCTATAGCCGTTACTTTTTCTTTAACATTCTCAATAAGCGGAACATTTTTCCTTAAGGAATTGACTCGGCCTAGTCCGCTGTTGGCAGCCATATTTACTTCCGAATAACGCAAACCGTAATTTCCGATATCATCCACCGTAATGATGTAATAAATGTTCGAATCGCCGGGTTTGGGAACGATTAAACCGGATTGTGAAGAAGAAGGATCTCCGTTTAGTCCGGTTCCGTTTGCCATAACCGTGTGATTTCGGTTATATACGGTGACCCCATCCGTGTAAAATAATAAATTTCCTTGGATGTCGGAAATGGAAGAACAGCCTTCAATGGTATTTAATTGTCCTGAAATATCGGCAGAAACGGGATTGGTTAAAAAATCCAACCCTGCTCGTTCGCCAAAATACCAATGAGCGGCTTCCAATTGTGCATGGAGAGGGGCTGCTCCCCAAATAAGCGGTAAGATTATGTAAAGGAAAATTTTTTTCATGATGAAAATTTGCGATTAAATATACGGAAAAATTTCGGTTTGTAAAAATATGTCAATTTGGCATAAAAAAAATATTTTGGAGTTAAATTTTCGGTTGAATAAACTCTGGCATAATCATTGACGAAACCAAAACGAATAAAAATCAAAAAAATATGAGTGAAAAAGGACACAAAATAATAGGAATAGATTTGGGAACCACCAATTCGGTGGTAGCCGTGCGTGAAGGTAACGATACGGTGGTTATTCCCAATCCCGAAGGAAAACGAACCACTCCTTCGATGGTGGCATTTACGGATTCGGGTGAAATCAAAGTGGGTGATCCGGCCAAACGTCAAGCGGTTACCAATCCCGAGCGAACCATTTTTTCCATCAAACGTTTTATGGGAAAATCTTTTTCGGAATTGAAAGAAAAAGGAGAAATCGACCGTGTACCCTATAAAGTGGTGCAAGGACCTAATGATACGCCGCGTGTGGTGGTGAACGGAAAAGAATATACCCCTCAAGAAATTTCGGCCATGATTTTGCAAAAGCTCAAAAAAATGGCTGAAGATTATTTGGGTCAGGAAGTGAAAGAAGCCGTTATCACCGTTCCGGCATATTTCAATGACGCTCAACGTAAGGCAACCAAAGAAGCCGGAGAAATTGCCGGTTTGAAAGTCAGACGAATTATTAACGAACCGACTGCTGCCGCTTTGGCATACGGGCTTGACAAGAGTGAAGGCGAAAAGAAAATTGCCGTTTACGATTTGGGTGGCGGAACCTTCGATATTTCCATCCTCGATATCGGCGACGGTGTAACCGAAGTGCTTTCCACTGCAGGAGATACACACTTGGGTGGTGACGACTTCGATCAACGCATCATCGATTGGCTCGCCGATGAATTTCAAAAGGAAGAAGGTGTGGATCTGCGAAAAGACCCTATTGCACTTCAACGATTGCGCGAAGCGGCCGAAAAAGCCAAAATCGAATTGTCGTCTGGTAGCGAAACCGAAATCAACTTGCCTTATATCACGGCAACGGCTAGCGGGCCTAAGCATTTGGTGAAAAAAATCACTCGTTCGCAATTTGAAAAATTGATCGACGATTTGGTGAAACGTACCATGGAACCGGTGAAAACCGCCATGGATAAAGCCGGCCTGAAACCTTCCGATATCGATGAAGTTATTCTCGTGGGAGGTTCCACACGTGTGCCCAAAGTGCAAAAAGCCGTGGAAGATTTCTTCGGCAAAAAAGCTTCCAAGAACGTGAACCCCGACGAAGTGGTTGCTATCGGAGCGGCTATCCAAGGCGGTGTATTGAGCGGTGATGTCAAAGATGTATTGCTTTTGGATGTTACCCCACTGTCGCTGGGTATAGAAACCTTGGGCGGTGTAATGACTAAATTGATTGAAGCGGGAACCACTATCCCTACGAAAAAATCGCAAATTTTCACCACTGCCACCGACAATCAACCGAGTGTGGAAATCCATGTGCTACAAGGCGAACGACCTATGGCGAAAGATAACAAAACCATTGGACGTTTCCACTTGGACGGTATCCCGCCGGCACGACGCGGCGAACCGCAAATCGAAGTTACGTTTGATATCGATGCCGACGGAATTATTCACGTGACGGCAATGGACAAAAAAACAGGAAAGAAAAAAGACATTCGCATTGAAGCTTCTTCGGGTTTGACACCGGAAGAAATCGAACGTATGAAAAAAGAAGCCGAAGAAAATGCCGAACGTGACCGCATCGCCAAAGAAAACGCCGAAAAACTCAACAAGGCGGATGCTACGGCTTTCCAATTGGAGAAACTAATCGAAGAACATAAAGATAAACTCGGCGAAAGCACCAAAAAAGCCATGGAGGACATTATCAAAGAATTGAAAGAAGCATTTGATAAACGCGATCCCGAAAAAGCCGAAGCGGCTACCCGAAAAGCCGAAGAAATCCTCAAGCAAGCATCCGCCGATATCCAAAATGCCGCACAAGCACAAGCTGGCGCACAAGCACAACAAGAATCCGGAAAACAAACCGGAGGAGATAATAACGGTGGCGATGACGTGGAAGATGTGGATTATGAGGAAGTGAAATAATCCTTGCTCGAAATGTATATAACCAAGAGGGCCGCTGAAGGTTCGGCGACTCTCTTTTCTTTTCTTGAATTAGGCGCTTAAATAATACGCAGAAAAACATTAAATAAATAATGTAAATGGGCAAAGAAGAGAAAAAACCTAAATCCGCCCCACGGAGGATAGGCGCGTTGGCCCGGCAAAAATGCGGGCCGGATGCCGGTGGGAAAAGGCGCATGGAAGCATCGAATACGCAATGACATGCATCTTTTTGGAAGGAGAAAATGTTGGGATTTTTCGATTAATCAAGGAGGAAAGCGCAAGTACTAGCCACTGCTATAAACGGGCATTTTCGACGCCGGGTAAGTAAAAAACGCATTTTATCACCGGAAGGATGCGTGTCATTGCGTATCAGTCTTGATTTTTCGGTTCTTTTGTATCAAGCCTGTCCCTGCTTTTGCCGGGAACAAAAGAACATAAATAAAAATTACTTATTTAACAGTAGCGAAGTTGTTTTTACAAAGCACTTAATTCATTTCTTTTTTTTGGCTAAATTTGAATGCTTAAGAATGGATTCGGATTTATGTCAAAAACAAAATCGATTTCTTTTATCATTCCCGTTTATAATCGGCCCGATGAGATCAAAGAGTTATTGAAAAGTTTTTTGGTTTTGAAAAAAAACGGATGGCATTACGAAATTATTATAGCCGATGACGGATCAAATCCGAGATTGGAAGGTACGGTTAATGCGTTTAAACGAAATTTGCCGGTCGAATATTTTTACAAGCCCAATTCGGGCCCCGGCGATACAAGAAATCAAGCGATGAAAAAGGCCAAGGGAGATTATTTGGTGATTTTGGATTCCGATGTGGTTTTGCCCGATGATTATATGCTGAAATTGCAAGATTTTATCGAAGCCAATCCCGGCATTGACATGTTCGGCGGACCCGATACGGATTTGCCATCCTTCGATTTTTTTCAAAAAGCCGTTAATTTGAGTATGACTTCGTTTTTGACCACGGGTGGTATCAGAGGAAAAAAGCAAAATCTTCAACGCTATGTGCCGAGAAGTTTTAACATGGTTTTAAAACGCGAAGTATTCGATCGAACGGGCGGATTCGGTAATATGCATCCCGGTGAAGATCCCGAATGGGTTTATCGCGCTTGGCGGAAGGGTTTTCGAACCGGATTTGCGCCGGAGTTGAAAGTTTATCATAAACGCCGGATTGATTGGAAGAGTTTTTCGAGACAAATAACAAAATTCGGCATAACGCGTTGTATTCTCAACCGGCTTTATCCCGAAGCAAAATCCGTCGTATATTGGGCGCCGGTTTTGTTGGTCGGCTTTGCGTTGCTCTCTATTGTATCGACTTTTCGATTCGGTATTGTCGCATTGCTGCCGTTTGGATTATACCTTTTGGCTGTTTATTTGGAGTTTCTTTGGAATGTACGCCGTCTGGTTTTGGCTTTAGCGGCATTAGGAGTGTTTGCCGTCCAAACCTGGTCCTATGCAAAAGGATTTTTGACGGCTTGCATAAAATTTCTTTTTTCGGCAAAACCGCCCGATGAACTTTTTCCTGAACTTTTTTTTAAAACGGATGAAGCATGAAAAACATTCGTTTAATCTTGGATTTTATTAGGAAGGAAAATGAATGGAAAACTTTGGTTTTCTTCATTTTTGTTTCGGCGGTGCTATGGTTTTTTATGAAAATGAATGAAAATTATCGTGTTCGCCGGGTGTGGATTGTCCGGTATGAAGACCATGAAAAAACCTTGCCCGACAGCTTGTTTTCCGACACCTTGTCCGTAGTATTACAAGGAATAGGTTGGCATTTAATAAAAATTCCTTCGCCGGGTTATTTAACATTCCCTGCGGAAGCTTTGAATGATACGACTTTATTTTATAAAAAATTAAAAAAGTATTTGAACAATTCGTTTGTATATGACCTTGAACTTAAGCGGAATAAGCATAAACCTTTCATTAAGGAAGTGAAAATAAAAACCATTTTGCATACTCCCAATCAATCGGGTTTACGTTTGAAAAAGTTGAAAATTTTTCCATCGACTTTATGGATTTGGGGGGCGAAAGCTGAAATCGATACTTTGTCGGAAATAGAAACCATTCCGGTAACGGTGCATAACAGGTCCGGAGAAATAGTGGTTAAGCCGAATCTTCCGGGGGGGGTGAAGACTGTTTTCGAAAAGATTCGTGTTGACTACCAACTGTCCGAATATTTGAGTGGCGAGGTTAGAGTGAAGCCCGAACTTCCCGATTCATTACGGGGGAAATTGATTTTGTTTCCGCCGCAGGTGAATATATATTATGAACAATGGATAGACAAGGATTCTAAAAAAAATCAATGGAAAATAGGGGTGGCGTTCGATCCCGGTCAAAAATTATTGCTTCCTGTAGTCAAGAAAAAACCTGACAATGTATTTCATTATAAGATTCTTCCCGAAAAATTGGATTATTTGATTGAAAATGAAAAATAATATCAAAGTTCTTTGTGTCACGGGCCCTATCGGGAGCGGAAAATCCACGGTAGCTGATTTTTTTGGAAAAACTTATGGCATTCCAATTTATTATGCCGATCATGAAGCGAAAAAAGCTTATTTCGATATTTTGATTAAACCTCAAATTGAAGCTTTGCTGGGTAAAGAAGTTTATCGGGACGGCTTACCCGATTACAAGTTAATAGGAGAAAAAGTTTTTCCCCGCCCCACCATATTGAAAAAATTGGAAAATCTAATCCATCCCTTTGTGTATGAGGATTTTAAAAATTGGTTAAAGCGTCAATGTATGCCGTATGTGATATTGGAAAACGCCTTGTTGCCGGCAAGCGAGTTTAAATTTTTTTGTGACGAAACCATAGTGATGCAACTTCCGCAAGAAGAACAAATAAACCGTATCGTGAAGCGCGACGGGTTAAGCCGTAAGGCTATTTTAGACCGGTTGGCCCGTCAAACCGGTTTGGATTATCGATCTATAAATGCAAGATGGTATTTGGAAAATTTACAATCTTTTAAAAAACTTATTCCTATTCTGCATGAAATTCATCGTTTTATGGTAAAAAAATAAATTTTTTGTATTGATGAGTTTTGATATTTAAAAAGATTGGCTCATTTTAAGTAAAAAAAGTATAAGATATTTGTCCTGATTAAAAAAATGTTATAACTTTGTGGTATGAAAAAAGTGGTGAGCTTTAGCGGGTATGTTTTGGCTTTTGCATTATTGGGGATAATATTCGTTCAGGTAGTATTTATAAAAAAGGAAAAGGAATTGATTATCCGGCAGTTTAACAGGGCTGCAGGAGACGCCATATCGGATGCCGCCAATAAAATTTCGGAATCGGCTAAGGAAAAAGTGATAAATCTTTATCGTTCGGATAACCGTATGCTATTGGATTTACTTTCCGAAAAAGATACTTCTTTGCCGCTGGAGCCGAATCCGGAAAATTTAAAACATTTTTTTGGTCAATTGGCTTTGCGTCGTTATTTGGATAAAAACGACGTGCAGGAAATCATCGAACGTGAATTGGACAAGCGAAGTATTGATTATCCTTTTGAGTTTGCCATAACCTACAATGGTGTTCCAACGAATGTTAAAACGTTGAAATATCAAAAAAAGAAAATAGAGATTAACGTACCGTTATTTAAAAATATCGATGCCGGTACGCGCTATCGTTTGTCGGTGACTTTTGACAGTTCCGATGTTTTCGGAACCTCGTTTTTGCTGCTAGAAATATTGGGTTTCATATTTATTTTTATCATCTTAACCATTTATTTATTCACCTTGTTTCAGTCGATGAAGAATAAGCATTTGATTGAAATGAAAAACGATTTTATCAATAATATAACCCATGAGTTTAAAACCCCTATTGCTACCATAAATTTGGTGATTGATTCGATGAAAAGTCCGGCGGTGATTAGCAATCCGGAGAAATTGAGAGAATATTTAAACATTTTGAAGCAAGAAAACAAACGCATGCTCGATCAGGTGGAGAAAATTTTGTTTTTGGGAAAATTGGAACAAAACAAAGTGCTATGGAATGAAACCGAAGTGGAATTGCATGAGATCATCCAAAAGGCAGTGGAACAAATCAAGTTTATTTTGAAGAAGAAAAACGGAAAAATCATTGCCGATTTGGAGGCGGAAAACGATTTGGTGAAAGGCGACCCGCTCTTTTTGATGAATCTTTTTGTGAATTTACTTGATAATGCGATTAAGTATAATAATAACGAACCGGTTATTGAAATAAGAACTTATAACAAAAATAATTTTATTGTGGTGGAAATTAAAGACAACGGAGTGGGGATGAACCGTCAGGTGCAAAGCAGGATTTTTGAAAAATTTTATCGTAAACCCAGTGGAGACGTCCATTCGGTTCGCGGTCACGGTATAGGTTTGACGTTGGTCAAGCAAGTAATGGATAAGATGAACGGACATATTTATGTGGAAAGCGAAGAAGGAAAAGGGACGGAATTCAGTCTTTATTTTCCGCTAATTGGTAAAGAAACGGAATAAAATAGATATAAACATTAAAAATCTAAGTATTATGGAAAAACAAAAAAGAATCCTACTGGTAGAAGACGACCCCAATTTCGGTCCCATGTTGAGGGATTTCCTGAAATTGAACAACTATGACGTGGTTTTGGCCACGAACGGTATCGACGGTTTGGAAAAATTCAAAACCGGTGATTACAACTTGGTATTGTTGGACATTATGATGCCATACAAAGACGGTTTTACCTTGGCCGAAGAAATTCGCAAGCGTAATCAAGACATTCCGATTATTTTCATTACGGCTCGCACCATGAAAGAAGATATCGTAAAGGGATATCAAGTGGGTGCCGACGATTATGTGACCAAGCCGTTTGACTCGGAAGTCTTGCTCTACAAGATTAAATCATTGCTTAACCGAAGCACCAAGGTGACCGAAACCAAAAAAGAACAATTTAAATTCAAGATCGGGGATTTTGATTTCGATGCCAAGCTTCGTTTGTTGAAATATAAAAACGAAGAGCCGCAAAAGCTTTCTCCCAAGGAAGCCAAGCTTTTGAAAATGTTGGCCGAACACAAAAACGATTTGATGCCGCGTGAGAAGGCCTTGAACAAAATTTGGCTTGACGACAATTATTTTACTTCGCGTAGCATGGATGTGTATATTGCCAAGTTGCGTAAATATTTGTCCAAAGATCCCAATGTGGCTATCGTGAATATTCACGGTGAAGGTTTTCGCCTGGTGGATGAATCGGACAATGGCGAAGAAAGCGCAACCGAAGAAGGTCAAGAATAAACGCCTACCGGTGCGTGAAAAAACCGGTCAATATTTTTATGCGCCGGAGGTGACGGACGGTGTGGTGGCTTTCGATACGTTTGAAAGCCGCCATATTGTTCGTGTATTGCGCAAACGAAAAGGCGACCGCCTGTGGATAACGAATGGAAAGGGGCGGTTATTTGAAGCGGAAATTTTCGATGATTATTCCACTGCAGTGCAAGCGCATATTGTGCGGGTTAAGGAATTTGAGCCGCCGGTTAAGCACTTGCATTTGTTTTTGGCGCCATTGAAATCCGCCGACCGGATGACTTTTGCATTGGAAAAGGCGGTGGAATTGGGTGTGACTTCCATTACGCCGGTTCTAACACGCTATACCGAACGCAAGCAAATTAAATACGAGCGATGGGAAAAAATCATTATTTCGGCTTTAAAGCAGTCCATGCGGGTTTTTAAGCCGCTATTGAGTGAATCCGTTTCGTTGATGCAATTGGAACCGGTGGAAAAACAGCGTTTCGTAGCCTTATGTGAAGCATCGAAATTCGAAAATAAAACTTATGAAGTTTCAAAGGAAGCAGCCGTTTTGATTGGTCCCGAAGGCGGATTTTCTCAGGCGGAAAAACAATATTTGTTCACTTCCGGATGGAAGGCAGTGTCTTTGGGTAAACAGAGACTACGCGCCGAAACGGCCGTCGTGGTTGCCGTGTGTAAGTTTTTCCAAAACGATTAAAAACCGAAAAAACATGTTGGAGAAAATTTTACGCTTTGTATTTTGGACGGGATTGTTGCTGGTGGCGATTTGGTATTACAGTCATTAAAAAAAGCGGAGAGGGAGGGATTCGAACCCTCGGTCCGCTTGCACGGACAACGGTTTTCAAGACCGCCGCATTCAACCGCTCTGCCACCTCTCCGTTCGGCTGCGCAAATATAGAAATTTTTCCGTAAAGCATGTCGAAATCTTAGAAGTCGCCCAAAGTTTCGGGCAATTGTTTTAAGGCTTTTTCCAATTGTTCGTCGTTGAGCGGTTTGCCGTGCCAGCGATAATCATCTTCCATAAAATCGACTCCGTAGCCCATTTTGGTGTGTAGCAATACGGCTACGGGTTTGCCGTTTCCGGTTCTGTTTCGGGCTTCGGTCATCCCTTCGATAACGGCATCCAGGTTGTTCCCTTGTTTGATGTCCACCGTATCCCATCCGAAAGCTTTCATCTTGGTTTTGAGGTCGCCTAAGCTCAAAACTTTATCGACCGGTCCGTCGATTTGTGCATTGTTATAATCGATGGTGGAAATGATATTGTCGATTCCTTTAGCGCCGGCATACAGCACGGCTTCCCAGATTTGTCCTTCTTGAAATTCGCCGTCGCCATGAAGCGAATATACCAAATGCGGGTCGTTGTTTAGTTTTTTTCCACGTGCCGCACCGATCGCCACCGATAAACCCTGGCCCAAGGAACCGGATGCAATTCTAACGCCGGGCAAACGGTCATGCACCGAAGGATGTCCTTGCAATTGGGAACCCAATTGACGGAAGCTTTTCAATTCTTTTACGGGAAAATAACCGCGGCGCGCCAAAGTGGCGTAGTAAACCGGTGTGATATGTCCGTTGGAAAGGATAAACAAATCTTCGCCGCTGGCATTTTCGGAGTCGAAATGGGAGGGGTCGATATCTAAAATTTTAAAAAACAAGGCGGTAAAAAATTCCACTGTTCCCAAGGAACCGCCCGGATGTCCCGATTGCGCATGATGAACCATTCGCACGATATCTCTTCGTATTTGGGATGGTAATAGATGAATGTCCATTTTTTGAAATTTGAAAAATCTCTACAAAGTTACGGAAAAGTTTACTTATGCCGATAAAAGATTGAAAAAATCGAATTTTGTTTAACCGATTGATTGTCAATTTGTTTCTGTTTGTATGCGCAGTTTTGAGTGAGCAGGAAAAAAACGGAAAAAATTTTGTCCCGATTTTCCGGATTTTGGATTTTATGGACAACGGATGAAAAAACGAAAGCTATATTTGTAGTGTAACAAAGTTATGAAATCTCCTTTTGGGGTTTAGCCGTTCTTTCTCCTTTAGTTTTTTTAAGGAAGCGGGTTAAGGGGCAGACCCGCTTCTTTTTTGAGTTGAAATTTTAGAACGGGTTTGAGTGTTTTTACAGGATGTCGCGGGATAAATTTTAATCCGCGTTTGATATTGGAGCGATGTATTTTTAAAATCCGGTTGATATATAAATTTAATTTGAGCATTTTACGGAAATCTTCAAATGAAGTGAAGTAATACTTGTCACGGATAAAATCGTCCACGGGGAGAACTTCAAAATACCATTTATTGTCTAATTCGTATTTGTATGTCCAAACAGGTATGTAGCCGGCTTCCGCTATTTTTATGCGGCCTGATTTTTTGACCAATTCAAGATAAAAGATAATACTTCCGTCGCGTGGATAGGTGCGTTGATTGGAAATAAAATTTCCCAAGGAATAAACTGTGAGTTTGTTTTCGTTGAATCTGACGGGTTGAACCACATGCGGGTGCGATCCGATAATGATACGCACGCCTTGGCGATGAAGAAACTTTTCCAATTCCAATTGTGATTGATGCGGTCGGGACTGATATTGAATGCCCCAATGAAGGAAAACAATGATTAAATCGGGGTGGTATTGTCTGGATTTTTTCAAATCGGCTTTGATTTGTGTAGTATCAATCAAATTGACTATCGCCGGTTTCGGAACAGGTAAGCCGTTGGTGCCGTATGTATAATTAAGCAATGCAATCCGAAATCCTTTTCGATCGAGGATTAAAGGATTTTTTTCGTTTCGGTCTTGTGCGGATTTAAAAGTGCCTGTTTGTGCGATTTTGTTTTGTTTTAAAATTTCAATGGTTTTGAAAATTCCGGTTTTTCCCTTGTCGGCACTGTGATTGTTGGCGGTTACCAATACGTTAAAGCCTGCATTTTTGAGTGCTTTTGCCAGTGCGGCCGGGGCGCTGAATCGCGGGTAACCCGAATAGGGTTTTGAGCCCAGTGTAGTTTCCAAATTTCCGATAACGAAATCCGCTTGCGAAAAAATATGTTTTACGTATATGAAACTGTTGTTAAAATCATAAGTTTTTATTTTATCGTTCCGGGCCGCTTCGATTTGGGGTTTATGCATCATGATATCCCCCGTAAACATCAGACGAAGGGTGTCATTTTGACCGTATAAATGTATATAAGGTATAAATCCGGTTAGAAGAATCAAAAATTTTTTCATCAATTCAAAGATATAAAAATAAGTGCACTTGATATTTCGGCTTGATTACTGACATTCGTATCAATGAATTTAGTGTTCAAATGAATGAAATATATTTATTGAATAACCCAAATGATTTTGAAATTAAAAATTATTTGTATTATTGCGGCTGAAAAATTGATAAAATTTTATTTTGGTATAAATTTTGCAATATTCGGGCAAAAAGCTGAAATATGAAAAAGGCATTCCAATATATTATTCCTGTAGTGTTGATTGTTGCCGGGTTGGTCAATGTTTGGTATGGTTTTGAGGAAGAGAAGAAACAGCCGGTGGTTTTTGTTATTGATCGTCCCGAGCCGAAACCGGTTATTTATCCGCAATGGGAAACCGGGCGGGCACAATCGACGGAGCAAGTGCATATCCCCGAAGTTGGGAAGGACTTTGTTGGATTTAAGGAAGCGTTGGCATTTAATGAATCGGGCGGAAATTATCATGTGGTGAATTCATTGGGATTCATGGGAAAATATCAATTCGGGCCGGGTACTTTGCGTTATTTGGGAATTGATCGCCGTCAATTTTTGAAAAGTCCCGAATTGCAGGAGAAGGCTTTCAAGAAATACATGCAAGAAAATCGTAGATTACTGGCAAAGGAAATTCATCGATTTAACGGAAGTTATATCCATGGAATCCGAATAACGGAATCGGGAATTTTGGCGGCGGCGCATTTGGCCGGAGCGGGAGCGGTAAAAAAATATTTACGTAGCGGCGGGCGTGTTTCCGCCAAGGATGCATACGGGACACGTATTGAGGATTATTTGCGCCGGTTTGCCGGATATGATTTGTCACAATTCGATAAGGTTCAATAAATCAATTGGGTTAGGATATTATCGGAGGTGAAAAGAGCCGCTTCGACGAGTAACCAACGACCGTTTTCTTTTTTTAACAGACCTTGATGTGCCAGTTTTCGGGCTTGATTGATAAAATAATCGAAAAATTCGGGGAATTTGCGTGCGATTTCGGCTTCGGGAACGCCGGCGACGAGATGACGGAAACGTGTAATGAGATATTCGTTGTATAATTCGCGAGGTTTCAGAACTTCGAACTTCTCGAAATTTTCGTGTTTTTCCATGTATTTCATGTAGGAATGTATGTTGGGCGGGTTGAATTTTCGTAGGTTTTTCCCGTTGAAAGAATGGGCGGCGGGCCCGAAACCGGCATAAGGTTCGCCTTGCCAATAGGCGGTATTGTGGCGGGCCTCCTTTCCGGGGTGGGCATAATTGGAAATTTCGTAATGTAAATAAGCTTCGGATAATAGCATTTGTCGGGTTAATTTGAACTGACGTTCATAGCATTCGTCGGGAGTGAGTCGGAGTATATTTTTTTTGATTTGATATTGCAAAAGTGTTTTGGATTCGATGCTCAAAGCATAGGCGGACAGGTGCGGAATGTCAAGCTGTAAAAAGGTTTCCAATTGTTTTTGCCAATGTTCGGAGGTCATTCCGGGAATGCCGAAGATCAGGTCGATATTGATGTTGTCAAATCCGTATCGGCGGGCTAGCTCAATACTTTGAATGGCAGTTTTCGAGTTGTGATTTCGGTTGAGAAGTTTCAATATACCGTCGTCAAAGGATTGAATGCCTATGCTCAGGCGGTTTATACCGGCATTTTTCCAGCTTCGTAGCGTATCGGGATTGATGTCTTCGGGATTGGCTTCCAAGGTGATTTCCGCGTTCACCGGGATTTTGGCATGTTGAAACAAGTGGTTCAAGATTTCTTCAAGATAGCCTGTCTTTAAATAGGAAGGGGTTCCGCCACCGAAATATATACTTCGGATTGCTTTGTTTTGCCATTCTCTCTTGCGCAGGTCAAGTTCGGTGTAAAGCGCTTTCACAAACCTGCTCTGATGCTTGATTTGTGTGGTGAAATAAAAATCGCAATAGCTGCATTTGCGATGACAAAACGGTATATGGAAATACAGGCGCATAAATGTAATTTATACCCCACAAATTACGAAAAAAAACACCCGAAATACGGAGGCGGGCAATATCAACGAAAAATTCCTTCGTTGCCGCTGTTTTTATTTTGGCGAAAATGCCGCCACAAATTTTGGAAATAGCAAGCCAGACAAAAACTGAAAATAACTTCCAGCAATACCGCAATAAGAAAAATGACTGCCGTAATACGGGCGGCTACCGGCCAATCCATGATAATACTAAAGGTAAGGAATAAAGTGAAACTCATTCCCAACCGGGCGGCAAATGCTTTGGAGGATGCGTCGATTTCTTTGGGTTCGACGTGTAAATATTGTAAAACAAAATTCAATAAACGGCAAATAAAACTGTAACGTATCCCGAGAAAGACGCGTAGAAAATAATCTACTGCCAAAACGTAAACGGGCCATACCCATTCTGCGGTTAAATACATGATCAATAGGGTGGCCGCCAAAGCCGAATATAACTTAATCAAATAAATATTGACTTTTTTGTAGTTAATTGGACATGCTGTATACCGGTTCATCTCAATCTTTTTTTGTAACAAATGTAACACAAAATAATTTCATATGCAACAATTCATTTATAAATGATGCCGACACCTGATTTTTCAATCAATACCGTAGGGTGTGGCTATTGTGAAATGACGGAAGTGATTATAACCATTTTTTTAACGCCTGTTCTTTTCCGGCTAACACTATCACGTCGCCTTCAAGAAAACGGGTGTGAGGATCCGATAAGAAGCGTGCTTGATTGTTGCGTTTAAGTAGAATAATGTTGATGCCGTATTTTTTTCTTAAGTCCATTTCTACGGGTGTTTTTCCCACGAAATTTTTCGGCACTTGGATTTCCATTACCACCAAGTCGTCACCGATGCTGAATTTATCCAAAACATTGGGGTAGGTGATTTGTTCGGCCAAGCGTCGGGCACTGGCTATTTCGGGTAGAATCACTTCGTCGGCACCGATTTTGAGCAGCACTTCCTTTTGAATTTGTGTATTGGCTTTTCCGGTAATATTTTTGGCACCCAAGTTTTTCAGATGTGTAATTCCCAAGACGATAGCTTCCAAGGCGCTACTCATTCCGAATACGATACGGTCGAATCGGTGGATTTCGAGTTTTTTAATGACGTCGAGGTCGGTGATGTCGGCTTGTACGGCAACGGTTACGTCGTCTTTAATGGAGTTGACAATTTTTTCATCCAAATCGATGGCCAGCACATGGTGACCCATCCGGGTTAATTGCACGGCTAATTCAAAACCGAATGTGCCCAATCCGATGACACAAACATCTTTTTTCATGTTGGCAATTTAATATAATTCCGCTTTCGGATATTTGATATTTAGCTTTTTTCCCGAAATCATGGTGGCTAAAGCAAATGATGCCGGGCCTACACGTCCGATAAACATCAGGGCGATGATTGTCCATTTTCCGGTATGATTAAGATGAGTTGTTACGTCAAGGCTTAATCCTACGGTTCCCATGGCCGAGATGGCTTCGAACAGGGAGCGTTCAAAGCTCAATTCATGACTTTGAAGCAGAATCAGGACGCCTATGGTGATTATCAGGAAATAAAGTATGGCTGTAGCGAAGGCTTTCATGATGGTTTTGCGCGTTAGTGTGCGATGGAAGACGACCACTTCTTCCTTGCCTTTCAAAACGGAAAATATGGAACTTAAAATGACAAAAAAAACGGTTGTTTTAATGCCGCCGCCGGTGGATCCGGGCGAAGCTCCGATGAACATTAACAACATCAAGGTAAATACCGAACCATAGCTAAGGTTTTGTAAATCTACCGTATTGAAACCAGCCGTTCGTGCCGTGACCGATTGAAAAAACATGTCCGAAACCGAAAGGTGTGACCAGTCGAAAAGCGCCAGGAATAACACTCCCGCGATTAATAATCCCGCTGTTGTAATCAAAACGATTTTGGAATGAAAACTCAATTTGGCTTGGCGGGGAAAATGGCGTATTTCAAATAGAACCAAATAGCCCAGTCCGCCTGAGATAATCAGGAGAGCTACCACGATTTTGATCCAGGTATTCATGCCGGTTAGACTTTCGTCGAAGGTTGAGAATCCGGCGTTGCAAAAGGCCGAAACGGAATGAAAAACGGAAAGATATGCCGATTGACCGATTGAAAAACCTTCTTGTATAAATCCGGGCCATAGTAGAAGTGCGCCGATCAGTTCTATGGCAAATGTGATTTTGATAATTTCTTTTAATAAAAACGTAGTGCCTGCCAGGGAAAATCCTTCTTGCAGTTGTGAAAATTCGAGTTTATGCTTTAGTCCGATTTTTCCGCGTATTAATAATAGAAACGAAGTGGTCAGGGTCATAATACCGATGGCGCCCAGTTGAATAAGTAAAAGTATGGTCCATTGACCGGCTTGATTGAAACCGGATGTGGGTACTACGGTCAGGCCGGTTACGCATACGGCCGAGGAAGAGGTGAACAACGCGTCCAGCCAGTTTAATCCTTCGCGATGGATAACCCAAGGCATTTTGAGTAAAATCATACCCGAAATAATCAGCAATGCAAATGAAATAATCAACGACTGCCAAGGGTTGACGGGTTTTGTGATGCGAAATTTTTGCATATAACAAATTTAGCAAAAGCGAGCGAACGATAATATGATAATATGCCGCTTGATATCATTTATGTTTCAATGCAATCCATACTTCATAAACCATTGATAAGGTGTATAGTATCATGAAATCGGCTACGAGCGTCACGGGATGATATAAATGGAAATTTTTTTTTAAGAACAAAAATAAAGCGCCGCCTGAAATCAGTTTTACGGCCGACCAGTATAGGAAGATAATCGATGCTTTCCCGGGATGCTTGCGGTTGGACATTAGATAATGTAATGTGCTGAGAATGAGCCAGATGCCGATTAATCCGGGTAAATAAAAAGTGTTGAATTTTTCATTATGAAGTATCTTGACGTAGAACAGAAAATGGATGCCGAAGATAGTTGCAAGAATGAGGATGCCTGCTAGGAGGATTTTTTGCGTTCCCATGATTGGATTTGAATATAAAGTGAGTAGAATGACAAACCGACAAAAATCAAAGAGAATAGGGCGGTAAAATAAGGTTTGGAAGTTTGGAGATATTTGTCCAATTGCATTCCGGTGTAGGAACCTATTCCGATGACGGTTAGCATTTCGACGGTTAATCCGGAAAAAATAAGAATGTTTTGAGTGGTTCGGTTAACCGGCCTTTTGGGTTTCGACTTTGGCATGAGCGGGTGTTGTGGCGGTTTGTCCCATGGTGCAGGTGGCATTGAGGATCGCGCCGCTTTCTACCGATAATTTTTTGGTGGTTACATTGCCATCAATTTGGGCGGTTTTACGCACGGTGAGTAAATCTTCTATGATCAGATCACCGGTAATTTTTCCTTGAATTTCCGCTTGAGCGGCCCGGATATTGCCTTTGAGTTCGCCGTTTTCGCCTACAACCAATTTCCCGGTGGTGGTGAAATTGCCTTCGAATTTACCGTCGATACGAAAATCCTCATTGGATTCAATGTCGCCTGTCAGGACGGTGGATGCGCCCAGGCGGTTGGGTTGTTTTGAACCGTTCCCTGTCGTCGTGCTTGATTTCTTTTTGTCGCTGAACATTGGATTCGATTTTGATGGTTGCCGTTTCTTTACCTTTTGTAAGTTGCAAATTTATATAATTCTTGCGAGAAATGATGAAGTGTTCCGGTATGGTGCATGATAATTGTTTGAATTTGTCTAAAACATATTCGGCGGACTGTGGGCTGAGAAAATCACCGGTCACCAGGAAATAGGTATTTTCGTTGAATTGGTCTTTAAAAATATGTTTGGTACCGGCGTGGAGGCTGTCGTAAACTTGACGCAAGCATTGGCGGGTTCGGGGAATTGACGATGTATCGTGCCGGAACTTAAATACGATGTAAAAGGGATGTTTGGGAGGGATTTCTTTTCGTCCGTAGAGTGCTTGAAGGGTTTTGAGTTTTTTTAAGATTTTTCCGGCATATTCGGCGTAGTCGCTGTCGGGATAGTTTCGGATAAGCAGGTTGAGGGTTTCAACGTATGCATTGATGCCTTTTCGTTTGCCTTGGATGCGGGCTTTGAGGAGCAAAAATTTGGGTGCGTCGGGATGTTTAAAATGTTTTTGGTAGAATTTTTCCGCTTCGGTTTCGGCCAAGGCCCAATGGCCGTTGAGGAAGTCGTTGTAGGTTTTAAGGAAATCTTGCTTAAACGATTCGGAGGAGTCGGCTAATCCGGCTTCGGGATTTTTGAGAAAACGTGCATAGGGGCTATCGGGAAATTTTTGAAGGAGTAATTCTTTATAGGTATTTTGTTTTTCGGTTTGGTGGGTTTTGGCGGCGATTTTTTGAAGCATATAAAGGGTTTGTGCTTCTTGATCGGAAGAAGGGTGATGGTTGAGCACGAATTGTAAATGTTTTTCGGCCATGTCGTATTCTTTGAGCTTGTCGTCGGCATAATTGATGCCTAGATACAAATGTGCTTGGAGGGTTTGTTGTTTGATGCTGTCGATTTGTAGGGGTGTTTTGGGGAGACGGTTTAGGTAAAAATCGGGGTTGTATTTATCGGGTATTTTGTTGTTTTTTTTCTCTTCTTGTTTTTCTTTATCCGGTTCGGTTTCGGATATTTCTTCCTCTTCTCCGGCTTCACCGTATTTGTTGCTAAGGAACCACAAGTCTTCCAATTTTCGGTTTCCCCATTTTTCGATGAAGGTTTTTTTTCCGTTTTCCACTTGGTTGGGGTTGTAGAAATAGAAAGTGCCTTGAGGTTTATTGTGGGGTTGGAAAGGGTTTTCGGCTTTATTTTTACCGGCTTCGCGGGCTTTGAGTCTTTCGATCATGGCCAACACTTTTTGGCGTTGGGTGGTTGTGTCAAGCCGGATAAAATGTAAGATGCTATCGTTGGTTTTGATGATGCTTTCCCATTTGACTATTTGGTCGATACTACGCCGTTTTTGTGAAACGAGCAAGTATTCAAGTGTGTTTTTGTCCATTACGTTGAGCAGGCTGTCGAGATAATGTCCGGCGGTTAAATAGTCGGAATTATTCCAGTGGATAGCGGCCATTTTTTCGTATGCTAATTTTTTGAGTGATTTATTGGGACTTCGGACGGCGGCTGTGTATTCGCTTAGGGCGGCTGAGTCTTTTTGTTCAAATTCATAGATTTCACCTATCCGGTAATGAATATCGGGATAATAGCGGTGGAAGTAATAATTTTTGAAGTAAGCATTTAATTTTTTAAGGAAGTCTTCATGTTTCGACGTATCGTTCAATTGCAAGTGGATACGATACCATTTGGTTCTCAGGTAATATTCTTCGGGTGTTCGTTTTTGCATGATTATTTCCGAGATGGCCAATGCGGAATCGGGTTTTCCGAGTTTTTCCCAGACTTGAGCGGCTTTGTAGGCCAGTTTGATTTTGATAGCACGTTTTTTGGCCAATCGTGCGGCACGGGAGATAAGGATGGCCACGGTATCGCGGAGCGTGTCGCTTCGTAGTGTTTCCGACATGAAAGCATAGGCAAGGGCGCGGGTGTTTTGATCGTATTTTTTATTGGTAGCAATCAGGTGAAGTTCCCGGCGTGCCGAATGGATATTTCCCATGCGCATAAGTGTTTTGGCGCGCCATAGGATCAGTTGTTCCCTTAAACCGGTATCGAAATAATTGTCCAGCGCATAATTAAAGGCTTCCATGGCGCCGAAATAGCGTTGGTCGTAGTAGCGTGCTTGTCCCAATAAAAGCATGGCTTCGTCCATTTTGGGGTTGTATTCCACGCCACGGATTTCCATGCTATGTTTTTGAACGGCTTTAGCGGCTTTTTCTTCGGCTTTTGAAAGAAAATTCGAGCGTGATTGTCCCGGTAATGTTACTTGATCGTCGAATTCGATGCCTTCCAAGGGTATTTCCTTATAAAAATCCGATTTCACTTTGTCTTCCAATTCTTTTTCGCCTTTTTTGAGGGCTTCTTTTCCGTTGAAAAGAATGTTGTAATTGGATGTTAGTGCGTGATATCCTTTATTTACGTAAGTGGCACGTTTGGTAGAGCAGGATAAGACTAATCCCAGCCATATAAAAAAAATCGGAAGGTGGATTTCCGGTTTGACCTTCATGATTGGATTATCAAACTAATTTCAGGTAAAAATAAACGTTTTTTTTTAGAAATTAGTATATGCTTATTTTAGCCGTTCAAAATTTTTGGATAAGATTGCGGATGGCTTTTGCGGGATGGTGATAGCGGAAGTTAAAACCGGCGTCCGTTATTTTTTTTGCCGAAACGGGGACGCCTTCCAGTAAAAGGCAGGCCATTTCGCCGTATAATGTATTAAGTAGAATGGCCGGAATACGCGGCAGTAACGAAAATTTACCGGCAATGGTATTGAATATTTTCATAAATTCGGCGTTGCGCACCGGTTGGGGGGCTACTGCGTTGAAAGTTCCTTCGAGTTTTTGCTCTATCACAAAAAAAATCAGATTAATTAAATCGTCGATATGAATCCAATCGAACCATTGTCGGCCGGTCCCTAGGGGTGCACCGGCAAATTTTCGGACGGCATGATACAATTTGGGAAACGAACCGCCTTCGGGCGAAAGCACCACGCCGAAGCGTAAAACGGAAACAACGGGCGTAATTTCATTCATGCTTCGGGAGGTTTTTTCCCAATCGACCGTGAGACGCGCCAAAAAATCGTTTCCCGGCGGATGATTTTCATAGCGCATAAGGTCGTCGGTGCGGCAGCCGTAATAGCCGATGGCGGAAGCGCCGATGAAATGTTGCGGTTTGATTTTCGCATCGATCAATTTTTTTTTGAGGAATTTCAAAGAATCGATACGGCTGCGATACATTAAACGGCGATAATTATCGGTCCAGCGATGTTCGGCGATATTGGCACCGGACAAGTGGATGATAATTTCTACGTTTTCCAAAGCTTTGGGGTCGATTTTGTCTTTTTCCCAATCCCAGAAGAAGTATTTCAGGTGAGCATCGAAATGATAAGGCCCGGGTTGGCGCGTAAGCACATGAACACGGTAAGCTCGCTCATTCAAATAACGAACCAGTGAGCGCCCTATCAAGCCGGTTCCGCCGGTGATTAAAACCGTGGAAGCGTATGTTTTCATAATCAAGTGGCTATGGAAAAATTTTTCAAACTATAAAAATAATAAATTATCTTGCTGTTTCGCAAATAATAAGTCAATTTTTCGAATATATTTTTGAGTTTGATAATTTTATTACTGTGAAAAAATTGTAATGAATTTAATTTTCGGGTTGTTCCATTCCGATTCGGCATGAGTGATTTTAAAGAATTGATATTCAACTATTTGAATCTTGGGTTGTTTGATGTAGCCCCGCCGGGAATCGAACCCGGATTTCAGGATTAGGAATCCTGCGTTCTATCCGTTGAACTACGGGGCTTGAAAGGAATTTCGTGGGTTTAGGATTTCGGGTTGGCCGTATTTTTCGTGTCTTCTTCGGATTGGTTTTCGTCGGATTTAATAATGGACACGACGGGTTTTTCGTCGTCTTTGCGGTAATCCAGAAGCACTTTATCCCCTTCTTTGATATGGGCATCGAGAATTTCTTCGGCCAGCAGGTCTTCTACATATTTTTGGATGGCGCGTTTGAGTGGCCGTGCACCGTATTGTTTATCGTAACCTTTATCCGCAATAAAATCTTTGGACGCTTCGGTGATTTCGAGGTGATATCCTTGTTCTTCGATGCGTTTGTATAGTTTTTCCAATTCAATATCGATGATTCGTCTGATGTGTTCGCGGCTCAAAGGATTAAAGATGATGATATCGTCGATGCGGTTGAGGAATTCCGGGGCGAAGGTTTTTTTGAGTGCTTTTTCTATAATACCGCGTGCGTGTTGATCGGATTGTGACATGCGGGAAGTTGTGCTGAATCCGACGCCGGAACCGAATTCTTGCAATTGTTTGGCGCCTATGTTTGAGGTTAGGATAATAACGGTATTACGGAAATCGATTTTTCGTCCGAGGCTGTCGGTGATGTGTCCTTCGTCCAGGATTTGCAGAAGCATGTTAAAGATGTCGGGGTGTGCTTTTTCGATTTCGTCAAATAAGACGACGGAATAAGGTTTTCGGCGAACTTTTTCGGTTAATTGTCCGCCTTCTTCATAACCGACATATCCTGGAGGCGATCCGATCAGACGCGTTATGGAGAATTTTTCCATGTATTCGCTCATATCGATGCGAATGAGTGCGTCTTCGCTGTCGAACATTTCTTTGGCGAGCACTTTGGCCAATTGGGTTTTTCCAACGCCGGTTTGTCCCAAGAAAATGAAGGATCCGATGGGTTTGTTCGGGTCTTTCAATCGCAAACGGTTTCGTTGAATGGCCTTGACGACTTTTTCTACGGCTTCGTCTTGCCCGATGACTTTGTCTTTGATTTTACCGGCCAAATGCCGTAGTTTTTGGCTTTCGGCTTCGGCTATGCGATTCACGGGGATTCCGGTCATCATAGAAACCACTTCGGCGATATGTTCTTCGGTGACGGTTTCGGGATGTTGTTGCATATCACGTTCCCATTGTTTATGGGCGTGTTTCAGTTGTGTTTCCACTTTTTGTTCTTCACGACGGAAGATAGCCGCTTCTTCATAATTTTGTTTGCTCACGGCGTTGATTTTGGCCTTGCGAATATCTTTAAGGTTTTGTTCCAATTGTTTGACATAATCGGGTACTTTGATGTTTTGCAGGTGTACGCGTGCGCCCGCTTCGTCCAAGGCGTCGATGGCTTTATCGGGCAAGAATCGATCGGTCATGTATCGGTTGGTTAATTTGACGGCTTGTTCGATGGCGTCGTCGGTATAGAGCACATTATGGTGAGCTTCGTATTTGTCTTTGATATTGTTGAGAATTTGTATGGTTTCGTCCACGGTTGTCGGTTCTACCATCACCATTTGGAATCGACGAGCCAAAGCGCCGTCTTTTTCGATATATTGGCGGTATTCGTCCAAGGTTGTAGCGCCTATGGTTTGTAATTCGCCTCGCGCCAATGCAGGTTTAAACATATTGGAGGCGTCGAGCGAACCGGTAGCACCTCCGGCTCCTACGATCGTATGAATTTCGTCAATGAACAAAATTACGTCTTTATTGTTTATCAACTCGTTCATCAGGGCTTTCATGCGTTCTTCAAACTGACCGCGATACTTGGTTCCGGCTACCAAGCTTGCCAAGTCCAAAGCTACGATGCGCTTGTCAAAAAGGACGCGCGAAACTTTTTTTTGGACGATGCGCAGTGCCAAGCCTTCCACGATAGCCGATTTACCGACGCCGGGTTCACCAATGAGGATAGGGTTGTTTTTTTTGCGACGGCTTAATATTTGCGATACACGTTCGATTTCTTTGTCCCGTCCGATGACGGGGTCCAATTTTCCTTCTTTGGCCAATTTGGTCAAATCACGCCCGAAATTATCCAATACGGGAGTTTTGCTTCTTTTTCCCGATTGGGGTTGACGTCCGCCGCTTCTGAAGGGGTTTTCTTCGCGTCCGCCAAAAGGGTCGTCCGAGTTAAGAAATTCATCGATTTCTTCTTCTTCCCGGCTATTTTCCTCTTGTTTTTTTTCTTTGGCTTCTTGGTACTCTTCTTTGAGTTCGGAAGCAAAAATTTGATAACGGTTAAATAATCTTGTTACCGGATCCAATTCATTTTCCAGTATCCCAATCATCACATGGATAGGGTTGATTTCTTCATCTTCCATGTGGATAGCTATTTCTTTTGCTCTATCCAGGGCTTTTGTTGCTTGCCGGGTCATGGGGACGAGTGTGCTTCCGTAGTTGGGTAATTTGGGTAAATCGTTTTTATTGGTTTTTATCAGGTAATCCAATTTGCGCAAAAGCGGTTCGATATCCACCTCCATAACTTCTTCCAAAAAATATATCAAAACGTTATCGCCCCATTTTTTATTTAGGGCCGAATACATTATATGTCCGGTTCCTATAAAATCTTCGCCGGATTTTTTGGCCAGTTGCTGACTTCTAATGATGATTTTTTTGAGTTCTTCCGATATTCTTGTTGACATGGTTTTCGGATAATTTTTGTTATGTAAAGATAATTCAAAAATAATATATGTCAAGCTTAAGATTTCGTAGGGGATGATTTTTGTTGTTTTTCGGATTGTTCGTCATTTTCTTGAGCCTGAATGGAAGTGAGCAGGATGGTATTGTAAATGTCATCCACGGTTGCTCCTCGACTTAGATCATTAACCGGTTTTTTCAATCCCATAAGCATGGGACCGATGGCCAAAGCGCCGGTTTCGCGTTGGACGGCTTTGTAGGTGTTGTTGCCCGTATTGAGGTCGGGAAAAATCAAGACGGTTGCATGTCCGGCTACGGGTGAACCGGGCATTTTTTTCTGTCCTACGGTGGGATCTACGGCGGCATCGTATTGTATGGGGCCTTCGATGAGAATGTCGGGGCGTTTCCGGCGAACGATTTCGGTGGCTTTTCGGACTTTTTCCACGTCTTCGCCTTGGCCTGACGACCCGGAAGAATAGCTTAACATGGCTACACGGGGTTCAATACCGAATCGTTTGGCGGCATCTGCGGTTTGGATGGCGATTTCGGCCAATTGTTCCGCATCGGGATTGGGTACAATGGCACAATCGGCGAAGGCGGATACCCGGTCGGGTAGTGCCATAAAGAAGGTGGAAGTGACAAAGTTACTTCCCGGCTTGGTTTTGATTAATTGCAATGCCGGTTTGATCGTATGTGCCGTTGTGTGGACGGCGCCGGATACCATTCCGTCGGCGTCGCCTTCACGCACCATCATGGTCCCGAAATAGGAGCCGTCTTCGGCCAAGTCGTGCGCCATGGCTTCGTTGATGCCTTTGTGTTTGCGTAATTCGTAGATTTTTTTAGCGTATATTTCCGTTAACGGTGAAGTTTCCGGATCGATGATTTTTACTTTGTCCCAGTCGATTTTAATTCCATGTGTTTGAGCTGTATTTTTAATCACTTCGGGCTTACCCAGAAGGATAATATCGGCCAAATCGCGGGATTGAATTTTACATGCGGCTTTCAATATGCGGGGATCGGTGGCTTCGGGCAAAACGATTCGCTTTTTTTTGCGGGAAGCCAATTCTTCCAGATTGTAAAGAAACATGCTAGGGGTAATGCGGTCGGAATGAAATTTGTAAAGGCTGTCCAAAATTTTTTTGGTGTTAACATATTTTTTAAACAGGCGGATGGAACGTAGGATTTTTTTTGTATCACGGGGGTTGATTTGCACTTTGATGGATTTAATTTGAGTGGCCACTTCATAAGTTTGGGGCTTTACACTAATGATGGGGACGTGGGTGTTTACTCCTTCGATGAGTTTCATGACGGGTTTTTCGGGAATAAGCCCGCCGGATAGAACAAGTCCCGATATGCTTGGATAGTTGTAGGATTTATCGGCTTGAAGGGCGGTCAGAATTATATCGGCACGGTCGCCCGGGGTGATCACGAGGGTTTTTTCTTTGACATATTTCAAAAAGTGTCTGATTTGCATGGCGCCTACGGCTATGTTTTTGATGTTATTGGTTAAATGTTCTTCGCCGGTCAATATTTTAGCATCAAAATTGTGAATGATATCGATCATGCTTGGTTTGGACAAATATTCGTCGCGGGGGATGGCGGCGACATAAGTATCCTCGAGAGCGATTTTTTCCAGTTTTTTCATAAGGGTTTTTTGATTTTTGGGGCGAATTTTATTGGCGATGAGGGCTACCACTTTCACGTCTTTTTCCGTGAAGCTTTCGTATGCCAGTTTCATGCTGCCGACAAATTCGTCAAAGGTTTTTCCGATGCCGCTTCCCACGATAATGGCGGGGGCGGATAAATTGGAGGCGATTTTGATGTTCATGTCAAATTCCACAATGGATCCTTCGCCGGAGAAATCGCTACCTTCGATGAGGATAAATTCGAATTTTTTTTCGAGTTTTTTGTATTTTCTAATGATTTTATCCAAAATTAAATCTTCGCGTTTTTCATTAAGCAAATCCACTACTTCGGAGCGAGTCAGGGCGTAAGCTTCGTTTTGATTTTGATTGAGTTTGAAATAATCGATTACCGTTTCGATATGGTTATCTTTTGGGTTATTGACGATGGGTCGAAAATAACCGATTCGAGGAGTTTTGGCCAAAAGTTCATTGACGAGCCCGAGTGTTATAAGGGATTTACCGCTGTTGGGCTCGATGGTTGCCAAATAGAGAGCTTTCTTCATTTTTCCGGTGCTTTAAAATCTAATGTGTGTCTGCATCGAGGTAATTGGGAATGCCGTCGCCGTCGGTGTCGTCGTTGGTGGGGTCGCCGTCGCCGTTGGGGTCTTCGTCTTTGGTGCGCAAATGGTCACCGTCGTCGTCGGGGTCGGTGTAATTGGGGATGTTGGGGAAGTTATTTTGGTCTTCCGTTTCTTTGTCCGTATTGTCGTTGGTGGGGTCGCCGTCGCCGTTTAGGTCTTCAACGATATTAGGGACGTTGTCGTTGTCGATATCGAGGTTGACATGGAGAATTTTGAAGTCAACGATAACGGGTGAGTAGGCCTTCAGAACTTTTCCGTTATCGCCTGCGGCGGTGCTGTATCCGTAGTTTCCGAGCAGGCCGGAAGGAATAAAGGCTACGCCGGCGCCAAAGTTATCGAAAGTGACGGTGCCGTCGGGATTGGTGGTGAATGTGCCGCTTTTGAAATGGGTTAAGACGTATCGAAGTCCCGGAATGTTCAATTTGGAAAGGACGGGTGTCCAGACATTTGCCCATTCGGCCGAAAGTTCGGGTGTATTGAAGTAAACTTCGCCGGTAAAGTCCATGACGCGTGAGGCGGCGAAAATCCGGTCGCAAGTGGTAATATTCAGTTCTGTTCCCGTACGGAAAGGAATGAAATAAACGTCATAGGTCAGATCGTCCACTTCGGGGTCTTGCATTTGCACTACTTGGGCGGCGTCGTAGAGGGAAGTTTGAGTTTGCGGGTCGGTGAGGGTATCCAGAATAAAATGCCACCGGGAATCGACCGTGTAGGTATGGGTTTTCAGAAAATTGAGGATGGAGTCTTTTTCGGTGGCGTATTGTTCTTTGCGGTCGCGGGGTGGTTTGTATGTAGGTTTGTTTTTTTTGCAATTGCCGGCGATTATGCTTATCAGGACCAAAGTAAGAAATGCGGTTCGAAGGAGTTTTTTCATATTATCCGTTTTCGGTTGCAAGTTAGGAAATTTGTTTAATTTTACTTTGCAAAAATAATGCCTTTTCATGAGATTGGATAAATTTTTATGGTCGGTGAGGTTTTATAAAACCAGGAGTCAAGCCACGGATGCATGCAGGAAGCATCATATATCGGTGAACGGTCAACCGGCGAAAGCTTCCAAGGAAGTGTTTCCGGGCGATAAATTGCAAATACGGAAAAATCAAATCGATTATGAGATCTTGATTTTAAATCTTCCCGAAAGACGTTTGGGAGCTCAATCGATTCCTTTATATATAAAAGATCTTACACCGCCGGAAGCATTCGAACACCTGAAACTAATGCGTGATGCACAAATTTATTATCGCCGGAAGGGTTTGGGGCGTCCTACCAAAAAGGACAGGCGCCAATTGAACGAATGGTTGGGCGGATTGAAAAATTCGGATGAGAATTTTGACGAACCGGATTGAAATACGGTTTTATGTTGATCGCTGAGAATTTATCGGTTAGTTTGGGTGGGAGTGTTATTTTTTTGGATTTGGATTTCAGTATTTCGCGGGGTGAAAAAGTGGCATTGACCGGGCGGAACGGTTCGGGAAAAACCACTTTGCTTAAGGTGATAGCTGGAGAGTTAAAACCCGACGAGGGACGAGTGGTGTTGCCGAAAGATGTGAGGATTGGATTTTTGAGACAGTATTTTGAAGCGGATTTTGAGAAAACGGTTTGGGATGAAGCTTTATCGGCATTTGAGGATTTACTTCGGATGGAGGAGGAGTTGAAAGCATGGGAAGAGCGGCCGCTAGTGCATAATTCGGGGGTTTATTATGATTTGTTGGAGCAATATCGCCTCAAGGGCGGGTATGTTTTTCGGGGTGAGACGGAACGTATTTTAAAGGGTTTGGGTTTCGGGCGAAGTGATTTCGATAGAAAATTGAAGTCTTTTTCGGGCGGATGGCGTATGCGGGTGGAATTGGCAAAATTGCTTTTATCGAAGCCTGATGTTTTGCTCTTGGATGAACCGACCAATCATTTGGACATTGAAAGTATTATTTGGTTTGAGCGGTATTTGAAAAATTTCGAAGGAATTGTTTTGACGGTTTCCCATGACCGACGTTTTTTGGACAATATAACGAGTCGCACGATGGAAATAGTGAGGGGGCGTTTATGGGATTTTAGGGTTCCGTATTCGGCATTTGAAGAGAAGAAACGGGAATTAATCAAGAAGATCAAGCGGGAGGCTAAAAATCGGGAGAAGAAAATCAAAGAAACGGAGCGGTTGATTGAGCGATTCCGGTATAAGGCAACCAAAGCGTCGTTTGCCCAATCGTTAATAAAGAAATTGGAAAAGACGGAACGAATTGAAGTACCGGAGGAAGATGTACGAAGCATACGGCTTCAATTTCCGCAATGGCGCCCGCCGGGGAAGGTGGTTTTTGAAGCGTCGGGATTGACCAAGCGCTACGGTGAAAAAACGGTTTTCGAAAATTTGAACTGGATTATTTCCCGGGGTGAAAAGTTAGCTTTTACGGGGCGTAACGGAGCAGGGAAAACGACACTGGCAAATATTTTGGCAGGCGAAACCGATTATGAAGGTGAATTAAAAACGGGATATCATGTAAGAATCGGTTTTTTCAGGCAAGATTTGGATTATTTGCGTGAGCAAAATCATACGGTTTTGTCTTTTTTGGAAGAAGCGGCTACCGAAGAAAGTCGTTCGAAGTTGCGCGATGTGGCGGGTGCTTTTTTGTTTTCGGGAGACGATGTGGAGAAACCGTTGAGGGTATTGTCCGGCGGTGAATTGAATCGGTTGGTTTTGGCTTCGTTGATGTTGAAACCGTTTAATGTGCTAATTTTGGACGAACCGACCAATCATTTGGACATGCAGGGCAAGGAGGTTTTGAAGCGGGCGTTGATACAGTTTGAAGGAACCGTAATCATTGTTTCTCATGACCGTGACTTTTTGGAAGGACTAACCGAACGGACTTTTTATTTCGCCGGTGGAAAAATTCGCGATTTGCCGGGTGATATCAGCTTAGTGTCGGAATTAATCGGGCAAAGTCAGCCTGAAACCGTTACATCGCAACCGTCGCGTCGCGAATTGAAGGGAAGAATATACAAGGAAAAACGAAAGGAGCTTAAAAAATTAAAAAATCGTTTGAAAAAATTGGAAGATGAAATCGAGGTTTTGGAAAGTCGTATTGGTAAAATGGAAATGCAAATGACGAGAGAGAAGGTGCATACCGATTTTGACTTTTTTCGGACTTATGAAGAATTGAAAACGGAATTGGAGAGCAAGATGAGTGATTGGGAATATTTGTCGCAGGAATTGGAAAATGCCGATCGAAAATGAGTAATGATTGGGAATCTTAGCATCCTTATTGAAAAAAATAATAATAAATCATGGAAGTGTCTTGAGGAATTTAGTATTATTGCGAAGTAAATAAAATTTCTTATGAGTGATAAATCGAAATATAACAGTGTGATTACTCAAATCGTTCAGGTGTCGCCACGGATGAAGATCATTCGGGTGAAACCGGATCAATGGCAATTGCCGCTGTTCAAGCCGGGTCAATTTGTTGTGCTCGGTTTGACGGGGGATGAGCCGCGTATTGATACGGGCGAACCGGAATATAAACCCGCCAATCCGGACAAGTTAATCCGCCGGGCTTATTCAATAGCTTCCTCTTCGCGTGACGATTATGTGGAATTTTATATTTCGTTGGTTAAATCGGGGCAACTGACGCCTCGTTTGTTTCATTTGAAGCCGGGCGATCGATTATTTATGAGCCAAAAACCGACGGGAATGTTCACATTGGATTCGGTGCCGGAGGACCAAAATCTTGTTTTGTTTGCTACGGGAACAGGCATAGCGCCGTATATGAGTATGTTACGCACCGATGCGTTGCACCGAAAGGGAAAAATCGTTGTGGTGCATGGAGCCGATACCAGCCAGGATTTGGGATACATCGGTGAATTGCGTTTGCTCGAACGTTTGTTTCCGGGTAAATTGATTTACTATCCTACCGTCACACGTCCCGATCTTGAACCGGCCGGTTGGGACGGTGATACACGTTTTTTTGAAGCTATTTGGAAGGATTCTTCTTTTAAAGAAAAAATCGGGTTTGATCCTAAGCCGGAAAATACGCATGTTTTTTTGTGTGGAAATCCATATATGGTGGAAAATATGAAAGGTTTGTTAAAAGAAGAAGGTTTTAAGGAGCACACCAAGCGCGATCCCGGGCAAATTCATGCGGAGGAATTTTAGGGATTAAAAACTACAGTTTTCGACCGCTTGTATTTTATCCCGTTTTTTGAATCGGGGAATTGCCGTTTCCCGTCCGGCTTAATGATGAAACGAACGAAGTGTGTAGACCTAAAAATCCGCTACGGACGTAAATCGTAGAACCGTTAAATGATTAAGTTGATATACCTCTTCGCCGGCATGTTTTTCGTTTCATATTTTTGCGCGTTTACTTTTCTTTTTCGATTTGGTGGGTGTCAGGTATTCAATGAAGACGAATCAACGTTTAATGAAGCGTCTAATTCTTAAATACCCGGTTTCGATCCATGGCCATAGAGAGATTGAAAAAACAAAAGACCGCATGGCATGCGGTCTTTTGCGGCGTACCCGCGGAAGGACTCGAACCCTCAACCCTCTGATCCGAAGTCAGATGCTCTATCCAATTGAGCTACGCGGGCAAAATTCATGTGCAAAGTTACAAAATCTTGGCGATTAACTCAACAATTTTCTGACAATCCGGGCGATAATTTTTCCGTCGGCGCGGCCGGCGAGTTTTTGCGTGGCAATGCCCATCACTTTGCCCATATCTTTCATCGATAAAGCGCCGGTTTGCTTGACGATTTCCTTGATCGTATTTTCGATTTCGGCTTCACTCATGGGTTCGGGCAAGAAGCCTTCGATCACTTCCGCTTGTTTCAGCTCCGTTTGGGCTAAGTCGGTGCGGTTTTGTTGTCGGTAAATTTCGGCGCTTTCTTTGCGTTGTTTGACAAGTTTTTGAAGGAGTTTCATTTCGTCGGATTCCGAGAGTATGGAATTGCTTCCTTTGGTTTTTTCTAACAGAATGGCGGATTTGATGGCGCGTAAAGCGTCCATTTTTACTCGGTCTTTGGATTTTATGGCTTCTTTCAGAGCGGACATAACTTTTTGTTCGAGACTCATGATAATTTTTTTTCAAAGTTACTAATTTTATTTCGACCCGGCTTTCGGTTAACGCAAATAAACCGGTTATGGAATGAAAAAAAAATACCTGTGCTTTATTTCATGCAGGGTGTAACAATTCTATGGAAAATGTATCTTTAGGATGAAAAAGCGGTAAAGTTGAATCACGAGGACCGACAGCGGAAATTGATTTTGGCTTGTAAACGCGGTGATATACGTGCCATGGAAACACTTTACCGTCAATATGCCAGGTCTATGTTCAACGTAGCATACAGGATTGTGAACGATTTTCATTTTGCCGAGGATGTGATGCAGGAAGCGTTTTTGAAAGCTTTCGAGCGAATCGGACAATTCCGCGGTGACGCTTCTTTCGGGGCTTGGCTTAAACGAATTACGATTAACGAGAGTTTGAATTGGGTCAAGAAATACGGCAATCGTTATTCGGATTTTCCCGCCAATTTTTCCGAAGAAGTTGAGGTAGATAGTGCGGAAACGGAACCCCCGGGATTGGAACCGGAAAAATTGCTCAAAGCCATGCAAGCGCTCAATCCTCAATACAGAACTATTATCAGCCTTTTTTATATTGAAGGTTATGATTATCGAGAGATAGCCGAAATTATGGATATTAGCTACCAAAATGCACGTACCATGATGACAAGAGCCAAAAAGAAATTGAAAAAAATATTGGAAAATGAAAAATAAAGATTCGCGATACGATCTTTTTTCACCACCCGAAGGTCATGAAGCTCGATTTAGCATGAAACTTCACCACCGAATGCAATCCTCAAGACCACAAAATTTATGGTTGCGTCGTTTGACGGCAATGGGCATAGCGGCTTCAGTTCTTTTGGCGGCATTATTTGTTCGTTGGAATGAATTCGGGGGCGGCGACGGTTTGTCGGGCCAATGGACGCAACAAACCGCTGCTTTGAAACAATCCTTTATTCGGCAATGGGAACGGATAGAAAAATATGATTCACCCGAATCGAAAAAAATTATTGAAGATAATTTCAGGCAATGGGAAAAACTTCAGGCGGATTTGGAAAAGCTACAGAAAGAATTTCGCGAGAATAACAATCGGGCGGTATTGAATGCCATGTTACAAAATTTAAAAATGCAAAACGAATTGTTGATCAATATGCATGATCAGTTGAATAAAATCGAAAAACAAGCTCGCCATGAAAAGAGTGTTCATCAATCTTAAATTGAAAATGGTTGTGTTGGCACTTATGATTGTTTCGGGAATCCGGGCACAAACCCATGAAGTGAGTAAAACGGTTATCAAGAAATTTTATAAAGTTCCCGAAAACGGAAAATTGAAGATTAGCGCCGATTTTGCACGTATTCATATCCATACCGGATCAGGTGATTCCTTGGGCATTAAAATCACCGTTCGCGTCAAGTCCGACAAGCGTAGTACCGCCGATCAATATTTGAATGGCATTACATATTCCGTTAAGCAAAGCGGAAATACTTTTTATATTGAAAATTATCAAAGCGGAAGCGCTTCCAACTATTTTTACAATATCGGCGTTTTCAAAAACCGTTATGTGGAATATGAAAGTGTTTACGAAATTACCATGCCCGCCAGTTTCGATTTGCATATAGATGCCGATTATTCGGTGTTGAAAATCAATGATTTATACGGTAAGCTTTATGCCGACATGGATTACGGACGTATTTTGGCGGGTAATTTGCAGAATTCCGGGAATCGGATTGAAGGGGATTATATGACCCGAAACCGGATTGAAATGTTGCGAGGCGGTGAAATCAATTCCGATTTTTCGGATTTCGATATCGATTTGAGCTTTTATTTGAAAATCCAATCCGATTATAGCAAATTTCATCTAAATCACGCCAAAACAGTTGTATTTGAAGGGGATTTTTCGCATTTGGATGCCGAGCGTATCAAATCGCTTTATGTGGATTCGGATTATGCACGATTTCGTGTGAAACGCTTGTATAAACTCAAAATGCAAGGTGATTTCAATCATTTAACGGTTGAGCGGCTTCCTTCCACGGCGCAATATTATGATTTGAAGGGAGAATACGGCGAATATGTTATCCGGAATCCGGATCGTGTTTCGTTTGTTTATCATCTGACGGGCGATTATTCTCAAGCACAAATTATGGACCAATCGATAACCGGCGAGCGCACCGGTTATTATTTGAACAACGACGCCAAAATACGTTTTCGTTTTGATATTGATTTCGGAAAACTAATTATAAAATAAAAATAACAGCACTATGAAAAAAGCATTATTTACTGCCGGTTTGTTGGTTTTCTTTGCCATGTTACAGGCACAAGAAACATCTGCGATTAAACGCGCCGAAATATTGGTGAAACACACGGATAGCCTCAAGCATCATGTTGATCGTTCGTTTTTACAATCGGTGAAAATGATTGAGGGGAGCGATTCCACGCAAATGAAAAAACAACTTTTGAGAGCGGTTGAAACTTATTCGGATCAGTTGGATTATGTTTTTATTAGGGAAATTAACCGGTTTAAGAAGGAGATGCAATTAAATGGCGAGGAGGAGGAAACCGACGATATCGGTTTTCTTTTTAAAATTCGCCTGCCGCGAAGAAAATCAAAACGGGAACCGGCGGACAGCACGGAATCCGGTCATAAGAAAAACGTTTCGCGGTCGAAACTTTTTTTGGTATCGCAATTGAGTTTTTATGGAATGCGTCCGGAGGCCGGTTTTGTTGAAGGCGGTGAGTTGAATTACTGGCAAACGGACGGGATAGATTTAGGATTTAATCTCAATATTCCGTTGGATAAAAAAGGTAAAATAAATTTATTCACCGGTTTGGGATTTGCTTGGGAAAAATTCGTGATGACAAACGGCGATTATTTTGTTGCCCATGACGACTCTCTTTTCATAAAAAAATTCGACACCGGTTTGCAGAAGTCAAAGCTTCGGACGGCATGGTTACGTGTTCCGCTGGGATTACAAGTGAAATGGGGTAAGGTGATTTTGGGATTGGAAGGGAATGTTCGAACCTATTTGTCCGGTGTTCAAAAATTGAAATACAAGAATGAATATGCGCAATATAAGGTTAAGGAAAAACGCCGCTTTAACCAAAGCGATTGGATTTGTGGCGGAAGATTTTATATAGGCACCGGCGGTTTTCGTCTGTTCTTTGGCATGGATTTTGTCCCTTATTTCAAGAATGATGATTCACGGATGATAAGTTTCGGAATCGCTTTTTAGGTTTGGTTGAACTTTGTTCTCATTTGAATAGAAAAAAAGATGCTTCGCTAGGGGAGCATCTTTTTTTATGATGATATTTGAAGGAAAAAATTTTTTAGTGATCGTTTCCGGAAAAGATTTCCATGATGTCTTGAGAAACTCCGGTGGTGGAGAACCCGCCATCGTGATATAGGTTTTGCATGGTAACTTTTCGTGTTAAATCGGAAAATAGAGTTATAGTATAATTAGCGCAATCTTCGGCGGTGGCATTTCCCAGCGGCGACATTTTATCGGCATAGTCTAGGAAGATTTCAAAGCTTTTGACGCCTTTGCCTGCGGTGGTGGGAGTGGGAGATTGGGAGATGGTATTGACGCGAACCTTGAATTTTTTTCCGAACCAATAGCCGAAGTTTCGTGCAATGCTTTCAAGATAGGCTTTGTTGTCGGCCATATCGTTATAATCGGGGAAGACGCGTTGTGCGGCGATGTAGGTATATGCAACGATAGATCCCCATTCGTTCATGGCTTCTTTATTGTAGAGCAATTGCATTAATTTATGAAACGAAACGGCGGAAACATCCCAGCCTTTTTCGAGCCAGTCATAGCGAAGGTTGGTGTAGGGGCGGTTTTTGCGCACATTGACACTCATACCGATGGAATGCAGCACAAAATCGAGTTTTCCGCCGAGGATTTCCATGGATTTGTCGATGAGATTTTCCAAATCTTCGAGGTTTGTAGCATCAGCGGGAATGATTTGACTTCCGGTTTTTTCGGCCAATTTGTTGATTTCACCGAAGCGCATAGCTACGGGCGCATTGGTGAGGACAAATTCGGCACCTTCTTCATGTGCTTTTTCGGCTACTTTCCACGCTATCGAATTTTCATCCAAGGCACCGAAAATGATTCCTTTTTTTCCTTTCAGTAAATTGTATGCCATATTCAAATGTTTTTGGAATTAGGCAAAAATATCAATTATTTTTGAGATATGCTTTCAATGCCGGAGGATATTAAACCGGGCATTTATTTTTTAATTTTTCATCTATTAAATCGTATTTGATTTTTTATGTTTTATTTAATAAAATTACTTTTCAAAAAAAATATTATATTTGAACACCCAAAAAACTCATGTATGAAAAGAACTCTTACTTTTTTTATGTTTTTTGTTTTTGCTTGGATTTTGCAAGCACAAACAATCCGGGAGGTTTATCATAATGTTAATGACGGCAATCCTTCTGTTTCGGTGAATGTTCCGGGTACGATTTTATATCCGGTGGGTTATCCGGCTTATGATATAAAAACGCCGGTAATTTTTGTTCACGGATACACGGGAAAGTTAACGAGAAGTTACGAAGCCAATATAGCGGCAGTTCGCGATTACGGTTTGCATGCGGCCTTTGTGCAATTGCCGCCTACGGCGTCGCCGGAAGAAAACGGTAAACTTTTGAAGAAAATGATTGACCGGGTGACGGCGCATTTCGGTACGCCTACGGTGAGTTTAGTGGTGCATAGCAAAGGCGGAATGGATAGTGAAAGGGCTTTGTATGGACGAAATCCGTATAATCCTTCCATTCCGAGTTTCGGATATGAGAAAGTGGATGCGGTTTATACATTCGGTTCGCCTTTGAACGGTTCCAGAGTGGCTGATGTGGGCGCCGCTCTTTCGTGGACGGGTATTGCTTGGATTGCCATGTGGTATGCTAATGCCTTCGATTTGACCAGCGCCAGCGTTCAGGAGTTTCATAATTGGGCAAAGTCATGGCGGATCAATTCCAACGGCACTTTCCGAAATTATTACAATCCGTCGGGCGCTTCATACAGTCGTATTAATTTAATCGAAGATAATACAACTCGATGGTGGGCGCATCAGTCGGATGATCCGTGTTATCAGGACAGATGGTATTTTTGTATTGTTGGCAACGGTTTTCATCATACGGCGGGTGCTTACTACGATGCTTATTGGGAATGGGATTGGTTTAACTCGGGATGGCGAAATTGGCATACCGAAAACGACGGGTTTATTGCCGTATACAGAGCACAACGACGTGTCGTGCAGAATGCTTCCCCTGCTTTAACACCCGGATCAGGAGACAGTAACTATATCACCATGCATGATGCCGACCATACCAGTCTTTGGGATGCCGGCGAAGGTCATTTCCGTAGAGAAGTAGCGCCGTATTTGCACTACGGGCTTTATTCCGGGGCCTATCGTTCCGCTACGAACCGGGAAGATACGAAGCCAAACGGCGAAGCGGAAATGGATATATTGGAAAATCCGATTTTTGTATCTTCCGGGATGTTTTACGTGGCTAAAAACGGAAAAACGGATATTGTGATAGAAAATACGCCTTCGGAGGAGGTATTAAGTGTTTGGACGCCTCAACCCGTGGAACGCATAAGCTTAATGCGAAATGGAAAAAAGATCACTTTAAGTGCTGTCGAATCGCCTGTTTTTGACAAAACAAAAAGGGCCTATGCCGCAGTTTTTGAATTGGAAGGCTTAATGGCCGGAATTTACCGTTTGGAAACCGGAACCGACGAAGATGCCTTGGTGATGGTATTTAATGAAAACCCCGAAGCGGCTTTTGCAGTGAAGTGGAATTGGAACGAGAAAAACGGATATGAAGGAAAACCCGTTGAAGTGAAAATTGCCGGATTAAGTACAGAGGCGTTGAAAAAATTAACGGTGGAAGCGGAATTGAATCCGATTGCGGTGAAGGGAACACTTATTCCGCCTTCAAAACAATATTTGTGGCATCCGCCCGTGCAAAAACTTTCCGCCGGACACTACCGGATAGATTTGGGTCAATTGGAAGCCGGAAACCGATATGCATTGCGTATTAAGGCTATAATAACGGAAGGCGAAAAATTGTTGGCACGCAATGCCATCAATACTTTCTATGTGCCGGAAACTTTACCCGTAAAGGACGTTTTAGCAAAGGATTACAGCGATAAAACCTTTAAAAATGAAACAGGATTGATACTTTTCCCAAATCCGGCCGAAAATTTTGTAAATTTGGAAATCGAATCCGGACGTAAACAAATTGTCATAATGGATATGACGGGTAAAATTCTTTTTGAAAAAACTTCGGAGGCTTTATTTGAAACAATAGACATATCGGGATTGCAAACCGGAAATTATTTGATAAAAATCATTAGCGGAAAAGGAACAATCATCCGCCAATTGATTAAACGGTAACTTTTTCATGGCTGAACAACCCCCTTTGAAAATCCCGGTTCCGTCGGTTCCGGGGTTTTCTTTTGTGCGTCAAAATTTAAATAAATACTCGAGTATTTCGTCCTAACAATAAGAAAAAAGATTGTTTTAAACCATCGAGGAGAAAAAGTATCTAAACCTGTGAATAAAAAATGAAATTTTCGGATGATGAAACTACCGGATCGATTTCATAAACATTACAAGGTTCCGGAAAATTATTTCGAAAACCTGGAACAAATTCGTTTTGGTCAAGCTAGGCCTAAACGGAAATGGGTTTGGCCGGTGGCGGCTTCAATTTTAGTCATTGCCGGATTGAGTTTTTCTTTTTTGAAAAAGTTTGAAAGTAAACCGGATTGGCATCATCAAACCGAAATATATAAACCGGAAAAAGTGGAAGTTCGTTTGGACGATTTGCCCGACGAAGTTATTGATGATTATTTGCTTATGGAAAGTGAAAATGATTAACCTTTAAACCATATAAGCGATGAGAAAAACATTTTTAGGGTTGTTATTCGTTATTTTGGTTGGCGGTATTTTTTCTTGTAAGAAAGACCGCTCGCCCGACACCGATCCGCAAGCGGTGGAAGATGTTACCGTATCGGTCAAGACCGATGTGGTGACGGAAGATTTTATGAATTCGGTGGAACATTTGTTTAACCCGAACGTATCACGTTCGGCTTCTTCAAATCATTCGTTGCCTTCATGTGTGACAATTACGCGTATACAACACGGCGATACACTCCTTGTTACGTGGGAATTCGATTCTTCCGGTTGTCAAATGCCCAATGGTAGAACCTATACGGGAACTCTTCATATTGAACGCATCCGGGATCGAAGTAACGGAACTTATATTTTGCATGTTGAAACGGATAGTTTAACGGTGGACGGGGTTTTGATAGAAGGGGAATTTACGCGCTTGAGAACACGCACCAATTCCAATGGCAATCCCGAATCCACGGTAACGTTTGATTTTCATGTTATATGGCCAAACGGAGATGCGGTTACTCGCCAAGGCACGCGTATGCGTGAATGGATTGAAGGTTACAATACGCCGCGCCGTGGCGATGACGTGTGGTTAATTACCGGTAATTGGCATGCGGTTCATCGCAACGGTACGCAATTGGATGCGAGGGTTATCACGCCGTTGCGCAGGGAATTTGCGTGTCGTTATATTGTCTCCGGTGTTCTGCAGGTAGAGAGAAACGGAGAAACTTATTCGATTGATTTCGGCAACGGAACTTGTGATGACGAAGCCGTTTTGACTTTGCCGAACGGGCAAACAAGAACGATTTACTTACGGTAAATATAAAAAGCGGATAAAAAAAGCCCGGAAGCCGCTTCCGGGCTTTTTTTATTGGAATTATTTTTTCGATTTGCAACGAAAAGCGGGAATGCCCGTAATGTCCATTCCCGTGATGAGCAGGTGAATATCGTGTGTTCCTTCGTAGGTTATTACGGATTCCAAATTCATCATATGACGCATGATGGGGTAATCACCGGTGATTCCCATGGCGCCGAGGATTTGGCGCGCTTCGCGGGCGGCGTTCAGAGCGATATACGTATTGTTTCGTTTTGCCATGGAAATTTGAGCCGGTGTTGCTTTGCCTTCGTTCATGAGTGTGCCCAATCGCCAGACAAGCAATTGAGCTTTGGTGATTTCGGTGATTATTTCGGCCAGCTTTTTTTGTTGAAGTTGGAAACCGGCAATGGGTTGTCCGAATTGATTGCGCTCCAGTGCGTATCGAAGAGCAGTATCATATACATCCATAGCGGCGCCTAAGGTACCCCAAGCAATTCCGTATCGTGCCGAATCGAGACACATTAAAGGGGCGCGTAGTCCGTCGGCTTCGGGAAGCAGATTTTCTTTAGGTACTTTAACATTATCGAAAATCAATTCACCGGTTGCGGAAGTGCGAAGCGACCATTTATTATGCGTTTCGGGTGTGGAAAATCCTTCCATTCCGCGTTCTACGATTAATCCTTTGATTCGTCCTTCTTCGTTCTTGGCCCAGACGATGGCAATATCGGCGAAAGGCGCATTGGAAATCCACATTTTGGAGCCATTGAGTAAAAAATAATCGCCTTTGTCCGTAAATTTGGTTTCCATGCTGCCCGGGTCGGAGCCGTGATTGGGTTCGGTTAAGCCGAAGCATCCCATTAATTCACCGGAAGCAAGGCGGGGCAAGTATTTTTGTTTTTGTTCTTCGGATCCGAATTTCCAGATGGGATACATTACCAGTGAGGATTGTACCGATGCAGTGGACCGGATCCCGGAATCGCCGCGTTCGAGTTCTTGCATGATGATTCCGTAGGAAATATAATCCAATCCGGGTCCGCCGTATTCTTCGGGAATATAAGGTCCGAAAGCACCGATTTCCGCCAGTCCTTTGAGCAAATGTTCGGGAAATTCGGCCTTTTGAGCGTATTCTTCAATGACGGGTGTCACTTCGCGTTTGACCCATTCGCGGGCGGCATCGCGTACCAATTTATGTTCTTCCGTCAAGAGTTCATCCACCAAATAGTAATCGGGGTGTTTGAAAAGATCTTGTGCCATGATTTTATTTTTAGCATTGTTGCAAATATGCTAAAAATCCTTTGAAAACCAAGTGACAAATGGAAAAATAAAAAGGCGAAAAGCAGGCCTGTAAGCCGGATTCTGTCGAGTCTTGCCATTTATCTGGGACGACGGTTACCCGCCGCCTCAAGCTGCCTACCCGCCGGCATCGGACGGGCCGCCCTCAAGCGCCGGCATACTTGGCATTGCACCACCCGGAGTTTAGCCTTTTCACTACAGCCGAACTGTACCTGGTTTCTGTGCCACTAGTCCTCTCCGGCTTTCGCCGGAGGGCGGGTGTTACCCGCCGGGTTGCCCTGCGGTGTCCGGACTTTCCTCATCCCGGCGTCCACCGGGACGCGGCAAGACAGCCTGCTTTTCGCATTGCAAAATTAGCAAAAATCGTGCCCGAAATTTATATATCTTGCGCGGAATTTTGACTTCTCCCAAATCTTGAATTTGTATGTTTTCCGGTAGCAAAGTCCCGGTTTCTTCTTGTCATTCGCGAACAGCGGCATGCCAATCTTCTTCGCCGGTTAAGACTTCGCCTTTGGCCGGCATCCAAATGCTCCGATCGCGTTTTTCTTAAAACGGTCCGCCGGGGCGACCCGGTAAGATTTGAATTTGGCCGTTATGAGATCGGCACGGTAGAAAACTCGCCGAATGTTTCACCGCTTATTTTTTAATCAGTTTGAATCCAGCCGTTCCTTCCGTGGTTTCGATATTTAATTGATACAAGCCGGGTTTTAGATGTTTCATTTCCAAATACGGACGGTTGACATCGAATGTTTCGATTAATTGCCCCGATAGGTTATATAACTTTATTCGATTGATTTTCAGATTTCCGGAACTTCGAATGATTAATTTATCTTTTACGGGGTTCGGATAAAGTGTGATTTGGCGGAGTAGCTGCCGGTTCACGTAAACAATATTTCTGTTGGAATAATAGAAGTTGATATCGGCCACATGTACCCAAAAACCATTGCTGAGTTGATAGACATCACCCAGGGTGATTTTATGTTGATACATATGATTATCCATTCCATCCAATTCGGGCATAAGCAATTCATCGCGCGTAACCGACGTATCGTAGTCGAAGGTTAGTTTTGCCTGTGCTTCCCAATTGCCGTTTGTATATTGATAATTAATTAGCGTTACTAAATCGTCGTTGGAATTATACCGGTAGGATTCTTTGTAGGTGTTTTCCCATTGTCCGTTATCGTATTCCTGAGCAATGATTTCGGTTAAATTATTTCCACTGTAGGTATAAATTTCCCGTTCTTCGTATTCCCAAGCGGAATAGCCGTCCCAATCGTAATAAACGATTTCGGAAATTCTGTTTTGGCTGTCATATTGCCGGATTTCACGGTGCGTATTGAGCCATATACCGTTCGAATAGGTTTGTGTAATGATTTCGGTGATTAATCCGGCTTGATTATAAATGACGGTATCTTTTTGTGCCGGTTCCCAATGTCCGTTATTGTAGGTTTTGTGTAATATTCGAGTGGTGTTTCCCTGTGAATTGTAGGAATAATAATATTTTCTGTCGGGTTGCCATTGTCCGCCGTTGATGATTTCCTTATAGGCCGAGTCGCGTTGTGAACCGGTGTAATAATACCATTTTCTCCAATCGGGGTTCCAAGTATTATCAAAATTTGCGTGTTCTTTGAAGGTTAATAATCTACCGTTGTATTGCATGGTGAATAGTTCTCCGTCTACGGGTTGGCCTTGATCGAAAGTCAAGGTCCGGTTGATGGTGATGTTTCCCAAGGAATCGTAATCGAAAAAATATTGGGTAGCCATTTGGTTGGTAAAGGAGATGATTACGTTAATGCTATCCAATGCTTGTAAAATAGTTGCGGGGCGGGCTTGTATTCCGGTTTGAATGTTTTGTTCTTTATTGTATTTCGAAGAATGCATGTGGAGGTTTCGTGGGAAGTTGATTTGTGCACCGGCTGACAGGTATATTAGCAGGGAGAATAGGGTAAATTTTTTCATGGCTTAAAAGTTTGAGATTTTACGAAACAAATTTAACCATAAATTAGCGTAAAATCAAGCTTGCTTTAGAGATAAATTTTATGAAAAGGGGCTGTGTTGAGGTTTATATTCGGGGATGATTTCTTTTAAGATTTCCACGGCAAGTTTTGTGTCTTTTTTTAAGGCTTTACGCAGTTGGTTCAGTTGATGTTGGAGTAGTTCACAATTCAAGGGGCTGAGTTTTGAAATATAGAGTTTTTCGTCATTGGTTTTTTCTACCAATTCTTCGCTTGTTAGTAATTCTTCTTTAAGTTTTTCGCCGGGCCGTAGTCCTGTGATAATGATATCGATGTCTTCGGGATAACGTTTCCCGGACAATTGAATCATTTTTACGGCCAAATCGAAAATTCTGATGGGTTCTCCCATGTCGAAGACAAAAATTTCGCCTCCTTTTCCTTGATTAGCGGCTTTGAGGACGAGATTGACGGCTTCGGGGACGGTCATGAAATAGCGGGTTATTTCTTTGTGTGTCACCGTTAATGGGCCGCCGGATTTTATTTGTTTTTTGAATAAATGGATGACGGAGCCGTTGGAGCCTAAGACATTTCCGAATCGGGTGATGATGAATTTGGTTTTGTTTTGATTTTCTTGGAGGCACCGGGCGATTAATTCGGCTACGCGTTTGGTGGCTCCCATAACATTGGTCGGGTTGACGGCTTTATCCGTAGAGATTTGTATGAATCGTTCCACTTGAAATTCGGTTGAAAGTTTCATCAATTCCAATGTGGCAAAAATATTGACGGAGATGCCGTAATGCGGAAATTTTTCGATCATGGGCACGTGTTTATAGGCGGCGGCATGAAAAACGATTTGCGGGCGATATTTTTCGAAGGTTTCTCGAAGTAAATCGAAATCTTCAATGTCCAGTAAGACAATTTCGGGAAGGGATTGAATGTTTTCGCGTTTGAGCATTAATTCCAATTCGTAAAGCGGTGTTTCGGCTTGATCGAGTAGAATTAATTTTCGGGGTTGCAATCGTATGATTTGCCGGACCAATTCGGAGCCTATGGATCCGGCGGCGCCGGTGACCATGACCACTTTGTTGCTGATCAGTGTAATCACTTCGTCTTTCTCCATTTGGATGGGAATTCTTTCCAGGAGCATTTCCAAGTCGAAATTGCGGATGTCTTCTTCGCTTAAGATTCTGTCAATCCATGTGTCGGCGGGGGGAATAATTTTGATGGGGATGTTTCGTTGTGTGAAATTACCGAGTTTTTTTAGAAGCGGTAACGGATTGATTACCGGTTGGGAGATGATGATTTGATCGATAATGTTTCGGTTGATCCACTGGTCGTCCAGGTTGTTTAGGTAGAAGACGGGATAGCCGCTGATTTTTTTTCCTGCGTTTTTGGGGTCGTCGCTGATGAAACCTTTGATATAAAATCTGTATTTGTTCTGTCCCGAAAGCATTTTGGCGGTGGAAACGGCATTTTGGTCGGTGCCGTAGATAAGGACTTGGAAAATCTTTTTTTGCTCGCGGGAAATACGGTAGAAGAAGGTTTTATACATTAGGCGAAGCCCGATCATAAAGAGAATGGCGAAAAAAACCGTCAAAAAACTAACCGATAGAGGATAGTTGAGAGAATGGTGAATGTATTTATTCCGGCTTAAAAAGGTAAGTGTCAGTAAAGCGGCCAAAATGAAGATTTGGGTTTGTCCGATGGTTTGGATGTCTTTAAATCCCGTATGGCGAACGACACCCTTATAGGGTTTGAAAATGAAATAAAAGAGTGCGGAAAAAAGGTTTAATATAAGCAATTGCTTGAAGAAAGCGGCGGATTCGAAGTGGAAGGCAAAATTAAAGCGGACCAGATAAGCCAATAAAAAAGAAGCATTAACAACCGCCAAATCAACCAGAAAAATAAACCAGCGTGGTGATGATTTCATTAAAAAAGAACGAACCGGAAACCAAAGCTCCCTGTATAACCGGCCGAATTTTTCTTTTAAGCTTTCCAACTGTCGAAATATTTTTGAGCTATTAAATACAACACTACAAAGGTAACCAAAATAATGCTAATGGATAAAAATTGTGTTTTGATGGGCAGGAGCCATAATTTGTTTTGAAAGAAGAAAAAATTTAATCCGGTTTGAATAAGAACGTAAAGTATAGACACTGAAAGGTGCGAAAATTCTAATTTATCCACCATTTTTTGGTAGAGATGTTCCCGGTGTGCTTGTGAAATATTTTCTTTTTTGAAGATTCGCCGGATGATTGTCATAGCGCTGTCTATGCCGTAAACGGTCACTATAATCAACAGTGCGGGGCTGTTTAATTGAAGGCTGAAATAAATCATTAAATATAATAAAACGGAAGCGATGCTCATGGTTCCGATATCGCCGGCGAACATGAGGGCTTTTTTTCGAAAATTGAAAAATCCGAATGCCAAAACCGATACGGCTAGCAATTCAAACCATGTGCCGTCCATTAAATGGGTTTGACGATTTAAATACCAAAGTGAAACGGTCAAAACCAGTGTGTAAAGTCCGGTAATTCCATTGATGCCGTCCATGAAGTTGTATGCATTTATAAAACCTGTGGCGACAATAAAAATGAGGGTTTTTAGATACCACGGCCAGTCCGTTTTCCATAAGCCTGCCGCTTGAAGGATAAGGGCGGTGCCCAAAAGTTGAACGGGAAAACGGATTTTGGGTGAAAGATTTATTTTATCATCCAGGAAACCAAGCAAACTCAATAACAAAAAGCCGGCAGCCAGTGAGCGATAAGGTGATTCGTCCCGGGCGAGATATAAGAGCCAAACGGTAAAGGGTAAAAAAATCAAAATACCTCCGCCCCTAACGACCGGTTGGGTATGTGAACTGCGTTGATTGGGCCAATCAATGATTTTTTGTTTCCATGCCAAATTTCGATAAAGATAGCCGAATGCCACCAGAATGATAAAAATTGCTATGTAAATACTTGGATTCATTTTAAATCACTGCGATTTTGATTGAAAGTTTTGTTTCCGGCCGATGAACACTTTATGCCTGGATTCCGGCATGATGTGCCGTAAGTCTTGGCTGTATAATGCTGTTTTTTATGAATGATGTTCTTCATATTTCATAAGCATAAGCGAAAAAGCATACATTACGGCGGGTGCCGCCAAACGCATGGCCGAATGCATAATGGTCAAGATCCAAAAAACAAAAAACGGATAAAAAAATAAATTGTTTTTGACGGCTATTCCTTGTATCCAAGGGACGAAAAGTAGTATCATCAGCGCCAGGATACCGAAAATGCCGTGTTCGGCCATAAGGCGTGAAATTTCCGTATGAGAAGCCATTTTGACACCGAAACGTTCAAATCGTTCTTTGGCCGAACGCCCTACGCCGGTTCCCAGAATGGGATGACGAATAAAATCCCGGGTTTCAATCATGAAGATAGTTAATCGCCCCGATGTAATGTCGGATTTCTTTTCACCGCGAACGGTTAAGCCGGCGAAGCGGTTGAAAATCATTCCTTGCGTGACTTGCATGACCCAGTAGAAGCTCGCTCCTATGATAACAAGCGAAAGAAATAATGCTTTTAAATTTCTGGATTTGAAAAAGGAAAAATCACTACGTGCCGAAACAAAAATAAAAGCCAATACCATAGCTATTCCCGTAATGGTTCCTCCGCGCGAAAATGTGAGAAACGACCGGTAAGCGATAAATGCCGTAAAAAATAGCCATAACCATTTAATCGCTGTGTTTTTCTCCAATAAAAACAGAACGAATGCGGCAAAAACTCCCAATCCCAATGCTGTAGCTACTTGATTGGGACCAAATCCGCCGGAAGTGGCAAACATAGCCGAGGATCTAAAAATGATTTCTCGCAAGTCGGGGGTTTTTACTGTCACAAAAACACTAATGGACAAAATGGGGTAGAGAATGAATTGCATTAGACGGTAATACCAGTCTATCTTGAAAGGGAATTTGATTAAAGCCATAGCTCCGATTCCCAGTGTGGTGGGACCGGCGATATAAAATAAAATGGTTTTCCGGATGCTGTTTATAACATACGAAGGGTCGTCAGCTTCTTTTAAAAGGGTTAAGAATACGGCCGGTAATAAAAATAGGATATATAAAAAATAAGGTAATGCTTCCTTTTTGATGCCGCGCCTGAATAAAACGGCCAAAAAAACAAGTGCCGCCAAATATTTGTGCGATTCATAGAAGAAAAGACCGTTTGTCATGCGGGTAAATACTTCGGCTGCCATGATGTATGCCGCCCAATAAACCAAATGCTCGATTTTTTTGAGGTAGAAAATCAGAAAAAATGTTAAAACCGTCAATATGGTTGCATAAATTTTTCCCGAAACGGGAAGGGCATAGGCCATATAACCTAAGGCTAAATGAAATACTATAAAAAAGAACAGGTTGGTTTTCATCGGTGTTTATCACGACACAAAGATAAGTAAGTCAAACGAGTTTTGCCATATTTGCGTGGAATCCGAAAAAAAACCGGAACCTCGAAGCGTGATTCCGGTTTAGCCAAACACTTTTTGAATGAATGAAGGACCCTTCGTTTATGCAGTGAAATCGATATTGTATTTTCGGATAAGTTTTCGCAGGTTGATAAGGGCATAGCGCATGCGTCCCAAGGCGGTATTGATACTGATGTCCATCATGTCGGCGATGTCTTTGAAGGGCACGTTCTCATAAATGCGTAATTTGAGTACGCGTTTTTGTTCGGGTGGAAGTTCTTCGATTAGTTGACGGATTTTTTCCACTGTTTGTTCGCGGATGATTTGCATTTCGGCGTGATTGTTATCGGGCAAAATATCGAACATGGAAAATTCTTCGGTGTCATATGTAAGCTGACGTTTTTTTTGTTTCCGGAAATGATCGATGATTTGGTTGTGTGCGATACGCATAAGCCAGGAGCCGAATTTTCCTTCTTCGGTATAATTTTTCCCGCTTTTGACGGAATTGATAACCTTGATAAAGGTGTCTTGGAATATATCTTCTGCCAAATCGTGATGCTTGACTTTATTGAAAATATAACCGAACAGTTTCAGACGATAACGTTCGATAAGAACATTCAATGATTGCTCGTCGCCTCGTGTATACCTACGCAGCAGCTCGGCGTCGGTGAGCTTGTTTTTTTTCATGGCCGTTATGGTTTATAATCGCTGCGTAGATATGCTACATAGGCAATATTTTTTACCGTTTGATTTACAAAGTTAGGAAATAATTTTTAATAACCAAATTCAGGGTTTTTGAACCGGTAATTTGATTACAAACGGTCGTTTTTGTTTGGCTTTGTATTGATAGTCGAGTATCCAGGGGTTGAGTTGTTTCAGTTGATAGAAGGAAATGCCGTTATTTTTGGCCAAACCGACCCAATCCACTTGATTTGTGTCAATGGCGATTAAGCGGAAGTGTTCGGGTTGATAGAGGTCTTTTTTGCGGAAATAAAAGCCGTAGTCTTGCGGATTTTCCATGATTTCTTTGATGGCCAAGATTCGATAGACATATCGTGCGGTTTCGGGATTGAGGTAAAGGTCCCAATAATTGTCGGCTTGTTGGTCGGCGAGGGCTTTTTCGAGTCCTTTGATGCCGCGGTTATAGGCGGCGGCGGCCAAAGTCCATGAACCGAATTTTTCTTTGGCTTCCAGCAAATAGCGGCAAGCGGCTTCGGTGGATTTTTCCAAATGGTAGCGTTCGTCCACTTGTTTGCTGACTTCCATGTGGTTTTTTCGCGCGGTTTCGGGCATGAGTTGCCAAATGCCGCGTGCGCCTGCCGGACTTGTTATATTTTCAAGGTTGCTTTCGGCTACGGCTAAATATTTGAAGTCGTCGGGAATTCCGTATTTTTTAAGAATCGGTTCGATGACGGGAAAATATTTGGCGGCACGCTTGAATTTTAATAATCCGTAGGATTGCCAATAGACATTGATGAGCAATTCCTTGTCCAATTTTTCGCGAATATCGGGGCGATTGAGCGGAACAGCTTCGCCTGCAAAAGTTAATGAATCCGGTAGGGGAAGGGCGTAGATGCGGTAATTTTTTTTGAATGCTTCGCGAATGGCGCCGTCTGTCATGGGGTTTTCAACGGCTTTTACGAAGAAAAACGGCATGAGCAACAGCAAGAAAATCTTAAAGAAACTTCCGCGCAACTTCATGGTATGAAGGTATATATGCAAATTTAATCATTTTTTTTGCGCTGAAAATTCGTTTATGATTTTTTCAAGTTCGTTTTTCAAATCGTCTCTGAAACCGATAAATGTTTTGACGATTTTTCCTTCGGGGGAAATGACGTATATCGTAGGATAACCGCTTACTTTGTATGTGTCCGCTACGATTTTGGCGTTGACAATGACGGGATAACGGATTTTCTTTTTAGCTAAAAAAGGTTTCAGTTTTTCGGGGCGATCGAAGGGATTCACGCCGATGATGACGACGTTCCGGTCTTTATATTTGTCGTATAAATCTTGCATTTCGGGCATGGCTAGCAGGCAAGGATAGCAGGAACTGTAGAAAAAATCGAGAATAACCAGTTGGCCGCGAAAGTCTTTCAAGCTTAAAGTATCGCCATTGAGCGATAAGGCTTTCCATGGTGGTGCCGTTTGACCGCCGGGTAATAATTCGGGTCGTTTTCGGGGTTTGTAGTGTTTAAAGACCGTTTGCGGCGGGAATGATTCGGGCGAAAATACGGAATCGGAGGGTATTTTATCAAAATCGTATTTAATTATTTGTTTAATTGTAACTTGATACATGGTATCGGAGCCAAGATAAATGCCGTAACTTCTTTTGTATTTCCGTAGAAAGCGAGTTTCGGGGTTTATCCACAAAAAGAGCGAGTCGCTAATCAGGCCGTTTTTTAAATCTTTTTTGCCGGGTTTGCCGGTTATCAGGAAGCGTTTGAATTTTTTTCCGTTCATTCTTGCGGGCCTGAGCCGAAAATACCGATATTTGCCGGTGGTATCTTGAGGCGGAAAGGGGTATTGTTCCGTGTCGACATAGGGTAACCTAATCCTGTGACTTATTTTCAGGTACATCAATAATGCGGAATCTTTTGTGACGGAATAATAGGTCGCCGTATCGTTTTTATAGCGAATAATGAGTTTTTGTCCATTATACAATTTTTCTTCAATCAAGGTGTCATTTTGATAGCTGTATTGATGAAAATAATAACCGAAAATGCTGTCATCCGTTTTTTTGAAATAAATTTTCAGGTGTTGCGTGATTGTGTCCGTTTTGGTCATGTATTTCATTTGATTAAGCACTTCGATATAGCCAAACCGGACATCCGAAGCTTTTTGCCGGGCTTGTTCGACTAATTCGGGGATGGGATTGTTTTGCGCTTGTAGTGAAAAAAAAGTAATGAATAAAAAAATCAGTGAATTTTTTTTCATGGAAAAAATTTTTTGTAAATTTAAAAAATCTTGTTACAATTTACTTGTTACAATTTGCATGAAAAGGCATAATTTTTGATATGAAAATTTAAAATAATCATTATGAAAAGAACGGTTTTTTTAGTCTTCATGTCATTGGCGAATGTTGTTTCAGTTAGTGCTCAAGCGGGATTTAATTATAAATTTTTACTGACCGATAATGGAAATCCACTTTCCGGTGCCAGTGTGAACATTCGGTTTACGGTAAAGGATTCGTCTTCCACGGTTATTTGGCAGGAGGAACATACGGGCGTATCGACGGATGCCAACGGGATTGGCAGGGTTTATTTTGGAGAAGGAAGTCGTTTGGGCGGAACGGCGGCTTACTTCGATGAGATTGATTGGAGCAATCCTTATTCCGTGCAGGTGGAAATCGATTCGGGAAGCGGATATCAGGTTTATTCCGATGAAGTTTTGCGATATGTTCCCAAAGCCAAATTTGCGCTTCACGGCGATTTTAACGGGTTGATGAACAAACCGGTGGTTTTTTATGTGTCGGGTACAACGGATTATCCCTCGGCAATCACGGATCCTATTTATCATGAAGGACATTTGGCTTTGGGATATAATACGACCGATGATAATTCTACCTTATATATTTTTAATAATGAACCGGGTTATGGCAAAGCGATTAAAACCATGATTCAAGTAACGGATAATGCGGATAAAAAAGCGATAAATAACACTATAACCGGGAGTGGAGACGGGTATTTGACGGGTATAGGAACTTATATTACGGCTAATGGAAGCGGAACGCATGCCGGCATTCGAAATCAAATCAGTGATGACGGTAGCGGAACGCGTATCGGAGTGGTTAATATTTTAGGTGGTTCCGGAACGGGTTTTCAAACGGGAGAATATACTGAAATCAGCAATAGCGGCAATAGCTATCATTACGGGAATTATGTTATATTGAGCGGGAACGGCACGGGTTGGCATATCGGTTATGTGAGTTATATTTTGGGAGACGGAGGGGGCACACATATAGGCACATACAATGCCATTATTTCAAACGGTGACGGTGATCACTACGGTGTATGGAATGAAATGCATGCGGAGGGTAACGGAGAGATTTTCGGCTCATTCAATAATGTGTTGGGAAACGGAAGCGGAAATAAATATGGTGTATTTGCCCGGGTGGATTCTTCGTCGGGAGGGACGCATTATGCCATTTTCGGCGAAGCAATCAAAACGGGAAGCTATGCCGGTTATTTTAACGGCGATGTCAAAATCAGCAGGCGATTAAAAAGCAATGATTCGGGCGATGCCGATATGAAAGCTTATATATACGGCGATATAACTTCCGCCGGAACGGTCAATGCCAACGGAAGCTCTGCCGGTTTTGTCGTAAGCAAAACGGGAACGGGGGAATATGAAGTTATATTTGATAATAGTCCCGGTGACGCAACGGCTTATATTGTTCTTGTGAGCATTACAGGTTCTTCGGCTTATGTAGCACGCGTGACAAAACAATCCGACAGGTTTACGATACATTTGATTGGTGACGGCGGGTTGTCCGTCGACGATAGTTTTTCTTTTGTGGTATATAAAAAATAAGCGGAATGAAAAAAATATCGAGTTGTTTATTGGTGATTTTTTGGATTGCCGGATTAACGGGCCAGCCCGAAATGAGAAAAGTTTCGTGGGCGCCCGAAGGTAAGGCCGTTGAACAGGGAACGAAGAAGCTGGTTTATTCATTGGGTGAAGTCTTTGTGGATGAAGTGGACGTTATGCCCGAACATTTGTCCGAAGGTTTTATTGGGCCGGATTTGCTTAATTTTTTGGGTTTGACGGATTATAAACCACTCGAAGGCGTTGAAATTTTTCCCAATCCCGTTTCCGATTTTCTCACCATTCGATTTCCAGAGCAAGGCCGTTATGAAGTGTATTTGTATGATTTGACGGGGAAAGCGGTTTTTATTGACGAAGCGAATGATGAGCGGGTATTTCGATTACACATGAAAAATTATCTCAACGGATTGTATTTATTAGTGATTGTGGACCGGGAGAAACAGGCCTATTTTTCGACCAAAATCAAGAAGATTTGAAGGCGTGAATTATCGAACGATAGGGGTGTCTTTATAGAATCCCATCTCGATGATGTATTGATAGACTTCATGAGGAAGTAGAGGTCTGACGTTTTTTCCGGCTTTCAAATCGTTCCGGATCTGCGAAGCGGAAATTTCTACAACGGGGGCTTGTTCAAAAAATATAACCGAAGGATGAACGAGTAAATCCGAAGAACCGCCGTATCTCCGGGGATAGACGAAAATTCGGTAGTCCGACAGGATTTGTTCAAAATTTTTCCATTTCGGCAATGAAATCAAAGCATCTTGTCCCATAAGCAGGATAAAACGGCGATTGGGATAATCTTCTTTGAGTTTTTCCAATGTTACGATAGTGAAATTGGGCTTGGGTAAATCGAATTCCACGGTGGACACTTTAAATTTGGAATAGGGTTCTGTGGCTAAACGGGCCATATAAAGCCGATGATAATCCGGCAAAAGATTACTCTGTTTTTTGAGGGGATTTTGCGGTGTGACGACGAACCATATTTCGTCCAATCCCGCGTGTTCCGTGAAATAATTGGCCAGGATCAAATGGCCGGTATGAACAGGATTAAAACTACCGAAAAACAATCCCGTTTTTTTATTCTTGTTCGATAAAATTTTTGACGATTTCATAGGCCGTTTCGATGCTCTTGTTGAGTTGATCATTCATCAAAATCCGGTCGAAATAGGGACTGAAATCCGTTTCTTCCCGGGCTTTCTGCAGTCGCATTTGAATTTTTTCTTCCGGTTCCGTATTGCGGTGCCGCAGGCGTTTTTCCAATTCTTCCATTGAAGGAACGGCTACGAAGATCGAAAGGGTTTTTTGGGGGAACATGCGTTTAACATTTATTCCGCCTTTGACGTCAATGTCGAAAATGACGTTTTTTCCTTTTTTCAATAAGCGTTGCACTTCCGATTTCAATGTGCCGTAGAAATGACCGGGATAAACTTCTTCCCATTCCACGAAAGCGTTTTCGTCGATTTTTCGACGAAATTCTTCGGGAGAAATGAAATAATAATGTTTTCCGTGTATTTCGTTGGGGCGTTTGGGTCTTGAAGTGGCCGACACGGAAAACGCCAAATTCAGTTCGGGATGTTTGATGAGCTCATTCACAATGGTGGTTTTGCCACTGGCCGAAGGAGCGGAAAAAACGATGAGTTTTCCGTCTTTTTCTTTCATGTGCTTAATTGAAATAGGAAAGATTGATTTTGTCGGGTTGTATTTCGGTAAGCGTATAATACATTAGTCGAATCAGGTTTTCCACGTCGTCTTTATGGACGGTTTCCACGGTGGTGTGCATATATCGCAGCGGTAGGGAAATCAGGGCGGAAGGCACGCCGCCGTTGGAGTAGGCAAAAGCGTCGGTATCGGTTCCCGTACTTCGTGATGAGGCTAGTCTTTGGAAAGGAATTTCGTGTTTTTTGGCGGTGTCGATAATCAAATCCCGTACTTTGTGATGAATGGCCGGCGCATAGGAGACCACGGGCCCTTTCCCGATTTGAATTTCACCTTCTTTTTTCTTATCGATCATGGGAGTGGTGGTGTCGTGGCATACGTCGGTAACGATGACCAAATCGGGGCGAATGGTTTCGGTAATCATCTGGGCGCCGCGCAAACCGATTTCTTCCTGAACGGAATTGGTGACATACAAACCGAACGGTAACTTTACTTTGTTTTTGCGAAGCAAGCGTAATGTTTCGGCAATCATAAATCCGCCCATACGGTTGTCTAAAGCGCGTCCTACGTAGCGTGTTTTGTTCATGATGAAAAATTCGTCGGGGTATGTGATTACACTTCCGACATGAACGCCGAGTTTTTCCACCTCTTTTTTATCTTTGGCACCGATATCGATAAAAATATTGTCCGGTTTTGGACATTCTTCCTTGCCTTTAAGCCGTGTGTGAATGGCCGGCCAGCCGAAAATACCTTCCACGATGCCGTTTTCGGTGTGGATGAACACTTTTTTGGACGGCGCGATTTGATGGTCGGAGCCGCCATTGCGAATTACGTAAATCAAGCCGTTATCGGAAATATAATTGACATACCAGGAAATTTCGTCGGCATGGGCTTCGATGACCACTTTGAAACCGGCGCCGGGATTAACTACTGCTACGGCGGTTCCGTAGGAATCGGTAATGAATTCGTCGGCATAGGGCTTGAGATAATCGATCCATAATTTTTGTCCGGTATATTCATAGCCTGTGGGTGCGGCATTGTTGATGTATTTTCGCAGAAATTCCAAGGATTTTTTGTTGATGATTTTTTTCATATTCGATGTTTTGAGGATTCAAATTTAAGTTAATTTGTATGTTTGCGCAAGCATCAAGTGGAGCTTTTTGTTTTTGGTTTTATTTGGAAAATTGTAGACGCTGCCAAAATGTCAATAAATTTTCCGTTAATTGTTCCCGGGATTCTACTTGGAGCATGAGGTCGTAAAATTCGGGTAGTGAATCGGTGATGCCGATTCGAAAGCGGCTTTTAACGTATGAGGATAGGAGTTGTTCGTGGAGGTTGGAGAGTTTGGTAAGATCAATAAAAATATCATAGGGTTGATCGAGGATTTTTTTAAGATTTTCGTCTTTGATTTGACCGAAAAATCCGAAAGATTTTTCTGTGACGGAAGTAAAATCGGGATTTTTGGGGACTTTTTCAAAAATAAGGGTCCGGATGTTCAAAACCGGAATTTGAAGCGGCTTGGCAAGCCGGTCGAGGAAGGGTTTATCGACGGGGAAATCCGGGTTGAAAAGAACAAGCATTTTATTAGACGGGTTGCCGGGTCGATTTTTTTCGAGGTTTCGCCGGATGCGTTTGATGACGATTTTTTTCCAAATCATAGATTCCGTTTCGTTAGTTCGTTCCAAAGTTTTCTCCAAGCATTTAATTTTTCGGGGTCTAATTCATTATACCATCGGCCGTTGATTTTAAAATCGGATCCTACGATGAATCCGTCGGCTAGGGAGAAGAAGTTTCCGATGTTATCCAAATTTATTCCGGATCCAAGTAAAACAGGAAGGCGGGTATGGTTATTTACGGCTTTTATTTCGTCGATGCGTGGGGCTTTCCCGGTTTCTGTTCCGGTGATGATGAGTCCGTCGGAAAGGAAAAATTCGGCGGCGAGGGCATGTTGCGTGATATCCGTATCGGCGGAAATGGCGTGGGCGCTGTGTTTTTTTTTGATGTCCGTAAACACGGCGATATGTTCCGCTTGGATTTGTTTGCGGTAGCGCAGTAGATTGCCAGCGTTTGCTTCGATATATCCTTCGTCGGCGAGATGACCGAATACGAAACCTTCGGCACGAATGAAATCCAAGCCGGCGGCGAGGGCAACGGCAAGAGCTTGTTTGTTGGCGGCGGCAAGGATTTGAATACCTGTGATCAATCCGGTTTTTTGCTTGATTTCGTGTCCGATTACGGCCAAGGCGGCGGTAATTTCAGGTCCCGGCGAATATTTGACATAAGGCCGGTCGTGCATATTCTCAATCATAACGGCTTGAAGTCCTGCATCCGCGTAGCGTTTAGCTTCCTCGGTGGCTTTTTGTAGGACATGATTGAAATTTCCTTCATATCGGGGTGTTCCCGGCAATGCGCGCACATGGATCATGGCGATAAGCGCCTTGGAACCACCGAAAATGGAATAAAAACGATTTTTCATTCGACCGGATTGGTAATTTTCGTGTAAATTTACTGAAAATTTGTTCAATGGAAATTAAGCAGGTCCCCGTATGTGTTTTTGGCGCCGCCAATACCGATTTGGTGGGTTTTCCCGAAGGGCGCTTGGTTTTCAATGATAGTAATAAGGGTCAGATTCGAATGCTTCCGGGAGGCGTGGGTCGCAACATTGCGGAAAATTTGAGCCGGATGGCGCAAAAAGTATTCCTTGTCAGTGTTTTCGGCAAGGATTATTTTTATGAATTTATCAAGCGTCATTCCGAAAGCGTTGGAATCGATTTGTCGGATTCGTTGGTGTTGAACGGCTATTCGTCGGCGGTGTTTTCGGCGGTATTGAATCGTGGTAACGATTTGGCGGTGGCTATTGCCGATATGCGGATATATGACAATTTGACTCCGGATTTATTGGATACGGAATTGAAGGCTTTGGAACATTCGGAAGTGGTGGTGATGGAAACGAATTTTCCTTCGTCGGTGTTGGATTATTTGGTGAATTTGTATCCGCAAAAAAAATGGATTGCCGATACGGTTTCGGGGGATAAAGCCAAGCGTATCGAAGCCGTGTATGACCGGTTGGAAATTTTGAAAACCAATTTGTTGGAAGCGGAAGTGCTTACGGGTATTTCCGCGCGGACGGGCGATTATAAGGATATGGTCAAATATTTTTTGGACGAAGGCGTTTCCAATGTTTTTATTACTTTGGGTAAGGAAGGTGTAATATACGGCAATAGCGACGGGATTGATTATCAGCCGCCGGTTCCGGCTAAAGTGTTGAATACGATAGGTGCGGGTGATGCTTTTTTGGCGGGTGTCACTTTCGGATTTTTGCAAGGATTTGATTTACATCGAATGGCGAAATTGGGATTACATGCGGCGGGCCTGACGGTGCAGAGCGAACGTGTGGTATCGGAGGAAATTTCGGCCGAAAAATTATTATCCGCCTTATGATGAAATCGCAGGAATTTTGGGTATTACAGCCGGAAGTGAAGCAAGCGCTTGAAGCAGGCCGGCCTGTGGTGGCTTTGGAAAGCACCATTATTTCGCATGGCTTGCCGTATCCCGAGAATGAATATTTAGGATTGGAATTGGAAAAAATCGTGCGCGATGAAGGAGCGGTTCCGGCTACCGTAGCCTTGATGGACGGAAAAATAAAAATCGGGTTGAGTGCTGCGGAAATAGGTTTTTTGGCGCGTAAGGGTCGTAAAGTGTACAAGGTCAGCCGTCGAGATTTTGCTTGGGTTTTGTCGCGCGGTTTGACGGGGGCCACGACGGTTTCCGCCACCATGTGGGCGGCGCACCAAGCCGGGATTCGTTTTTTTGCTACGGGTGGAATCGGCGGGGTTCATCGCAATGCGATGGAAACGTTTGATATTTCCGCCGATTTGGAAGAATTGGCCAAAACCAAAGTTTGTGTAATTTCGAGTGGAGTGAAATCCATATTGGATATCGGGGCTACGCTGGAATATTTGGAGACGAAAGGGGTGCCGGTGATTACATACGGGCAGCGGAAATTTCCGGCGTTTTATGTGAAAGAAAGTTTGTTTGATTCGCCGTTTTCGGTCGATAGTTTGGAAGCATTGTCGGCAGTGTTGCAATATCATTTTTCGTTGCCTTTGGAAAGCGGTATTTTGGTAGCCAATCCCATTTCGGAGGCGCAAGGTTTGGATGCGGATTACGTGGATGCGATGATTGCGGATGCTTTGAAAAAACAAGAAAAAGCACTGATAAAAGGAAAGGAAATTACGCCTTTTTTGTTGGCTGAATTGGTGAAAAAAACGCAAGGAAAAACCTTAGCGGCCAATTTGGCATTGGTCAAAGAAAATGCAAGATTGGCGGCGCGGTTGGCAAGGCTTTCGTAGTTCATGGAGATTCGATTTTATTTAAGCGAACGGGTGATTAAAAACATATAAATATCCCTAAAATAACGTTGAAGGTTTTTTATAATCGCTTTTTGATTTTCCGAAAATAGCGCTTATCTTTGCCGGGTAATTTAAAACCGTTCTAAATAGGTGATGGTTGTTGATAGAAATACTAAAATCGGTGATTTGTTGAAAATGCGCGAGGATGCGCTTGATATAATTGCTTCCATAACGCCTGCTTTTGAGAAATTGAGAAATCCCGTTTTGCGAAAAAGTATTGCGCCGCGAGTGCGTGTGAAGGATGCGGCACGGATTGGCAATATGCCGGTGAATACTTTTTTGAAGTTTTTGGAAAAGCATGATTTTGAGGTTTCTTATGACGAAAGGGATACCATGGAGGTGCAGCCGAAAAAATGTGAAGTGCTCAAGAATTATAAAACCGTTAGTTTGGACGTTCGTGCCGATCTGGAATCCGGGCGTGATCCGTTTAACAAGATTCGGGAAAAACTGGCGGGATTAGAAAAGGGTGAAGCCTTGGAAGTAATAGTGGATTTTGAACCCGTTCCGTTAATTGATTTGTTTGAGAGAAGCGGTTATGATCATTGCACGATTTGTAGGGACGGTTATGTATCCACTTATTTTTTCAAACCTATGCCCGAAGAAGGCGGTTTGTGGAATAAAATAAAAGGTATTTTCGGGCGGCAACGGAAGACGGCATACGAACCGGCGCCATTGACGAAAATCGAAATCGGGGATGCGGAGGATTTTAAGCGGTTATTGAATCGATATGAAGGGAAAATTGTTACGCTCGATGTTCGTGGGATGGAGATGCCGATGCCGATGATGACGGTTTTGGAGGCGCTGTCGCATTTACCCGAAGGGCAAGCCCTTTTGGTTGAACACGAACGAATTCCTCAGTATCTTTTGCCGGAATTGAAAAAGCGAGGAAAACGGATAGCCGCCCAAAAAACGGGAGAAGGACATACGAGATTAATCATATATTGAGCTTATGACCAAATTACATACTCAAAATGCACCGGATATCAGTGTTGTGAAGCCGCATTTTTTGTTTGGGGCTTTTGCTTTCGGGGTAGCGGTTTTATTGATGTTATTGAGCGGGACGGAATTATTCATGCCTTATTATCACAATAAAATTTTAGCTATTATTCATACCAATATTTTAGGATGGGCGATGATGTTGGTTTACGGCTCGTTATATCAGTTGGTTCCTGTGGTTTTTGAAACGAAATTATTCAGTGAAACCTTGGCTAAGCTTACTTTTTGGTTGACGGGTTTCAGCATTATGATTATGGCTTATGCTTTTTGGGCGGGGCGATTGGAAACATGGTTGGTTTGGGGGGCTTATTTGATGTATTCGGCTTTATTTTTGTTCGTGTTCAATATCAGTATGTCTTATAGGAATGCGACTTTAAAAAACATTAAAACATTTTTTATTATAGCGGCGATTTTTTGGTTATTTCTTACGCAGACAGAGGGTTTATTGATGGCATTGAGCTTTAAATATCCCATTTACACGGATAATTTGAGGCATTTGCCGGTGCATGCCGTCATGGGATTAACCGGGTTTTTTATACAGATGATTTTCGGGGTTGGGACTACTTTGGTTCCGATGTTTTTGGTATCACACAAGCACAGTGAAAAACCGCTTTGGCCGGCTTTTTTATTGTATAATGCGGGTTTGGCCGTATTGGTTATCAATTGGTGGTTTATCGGTTGGCATTGGTTGGTTTATCCGGGTTGGATGATGTTGGCGGCCGGAATAGGATTTTATTTAAAGTTTGTTTATGATGCTTTTCGGAATCGTTTCAAGCGTATACTGGACGAAGGCATGCAACCGACCATGTTGATGTTTGTTTTGTTGCTTGTTCCGCTATTGTTGAGTTTCTTATTATTGTTTCGGCATAATTACCATGGAAAAACAGCTTTGAGTCTGGTTGCATTATTCGGATTTAGCTTGATTTTCGGGGTGATCAATTTGATAATTTTGGGACAGACCTATAAAACCATCCCGTTTATTATTTGGCTGGAACGTTATCAACCTTATGTCGGGAAATTTAAAATTCCTTTACCGAAGGAAGTATATAGTGCGCGCCTTGCCGTTTGGCAATACAGATTTTATTTGGTTTTCTTGATTTTGTTTATTTTTGCATATATCGTTCAATCGTCATGGATGTTATGGATTTCGTTGTGGATTTTAGCCTTTGTTGCGATTTCTTATAATGTGAATATGATTAAAATGTTTTTCCACAAGCCGCATTTGGAGCCGTTGGATAAGAATAAATAAATTCTATGGAAAAGGAAAAAGTTTTACAAGTTATTCATGTAATCCTTAAAAATACACCGGGCATTAAACCGGAAGGGACCGATATTGAAATAAAAGACGGTATGGTGAAAATTAGTATTAAAAATATTCTGCAATCCGCCAAGGAAAAAATTGTCAATGAATTGACAGACAAAGTGAAAGAAAAATTGCCGGGCATGAAAGTATCGGTGGAAATCGAAGGTGGCAATGAAAAACCGCAAGCCAAAAGCGAGACCAAACCGGAGGAAGAAATACGTCAAGTGGAAAATGATATTTACGAATTGCTCAAGCAGGTAATAGATCCTGAAATAGGGATTGATATTATTAATTTGGGTTTGGTATACAATATTGTTTACGACGGGAAAAGCCATGTTTATATTGAAATGACTTTATCCACTCCGGCATGTCCGCTGAGTGATGCATTGGTGTCGGCGGTGGAAAATATTATTAAAAAGCATTATCCCGGTTTTGATGTTCAGGTGGAGCTTACTTTTGATCCTCCTTGGGACACATCCATGATTAGTGATGAAGGCAAGAGAGCCTTGGGGATGATGTAATTTGATGTGGAACCGGCCGGGCCGCTAAGGTTCGGTTTTTTTAATCCGGTAAGGATTTCGGGTTTTTAAATCAAAATGTGTTTTCCTTCAAAGGCTAATTCGGTTTCGGGGAAAATTTTTTGAGCTTCGTTCAAAAGGATGTTTAGGTTGCGGTAGCGCGATGAGAAGTGTCCGAGGATTAATTTTTTTACTTGAGCGGCACGGGCTATTCGGGCGGCTTGACAAGCGGTACTGTGAAAGGTTTTGGTTGCCAAGTTTTCGTCTTCGCATGCGAAAGTGGCTTCGTGGTATAGCACGTCTATATTATGCAAGCGGGGAACAATATCCGGCAGATAAGCGGTGTCGGTGATGTAGGCGTAGCTTTTGGGCGGAGGCGGATCGAAGGTTAGTTCGTTGTTTGGGATAATACGTCCGTCGTCCAAAATAATATCTTTGCCTGCTTTCAAATTGTTATAGGCCCAAATGTCGATTTCGGGATATTGTTTGATAGCTTCCGTATTGAGTTTTCGAGGGGCGGGTTTTTCGCGAATAATATATCCGGTTGTGTCGGTGCGGTGATTGAGCGGAATACTGCTGACGGTGAATTTTTTTTCGTCCAGTATTAAAGCGGGTTTTTCGGGGCTAACGGCATGTAAGTGGAGCGGGTAGGTTAATTCTACTTGGGATAATTGAAACACATGCTTGAGCAAGGGTTTGAGTGGTTCCGGTCCGTGCACATGCAATTCCGTTTGTCGGTTAAGCAGTCTAAAGGTTGAGAGTAATCCGAAGAGGCCGTAAACATGGTCGCCGTGGAGGTGGGTTATGAAAATATGCTTAATCCGGGAGAATTTTACGCCGTATCGTCTCAATTGCATTTGGGTTCCTTCGCCGGCGTCGAGCAAAATCCATTGATTGTGTATGAGCAAAGCTTGCGACGAAGGAAATTCACCGGGTTTGGGTGTGGCGGAATGACAGCCGAGGATGCGCAATTCCATATCAGGGAATTAGCCAAGTGACGGTAAACAACCATACAAAAAGAAGTAACACCATAAAAATGGCGGCATAGCGCATGAGTTTTTCTTGGTGTTTGAGACGTTTGTTGAGATGTTCCAAATGTTGGGATTGCAATTCGTTGATTTGTTCCAATTTTTCGATACGTTTTCTTAAATCTTCCATGATTTCGATTTGTGTTTAAGGTCAAAAATAGTGAAAAATCAGGATTTTTTTTGTTCGGTGTTTTTATAGACTTCAATGATTTTTTTTACCAATGGGTGGCGTACCACATCGTTTTCGGAAAGACGGATAATATCCACGCCTTTGATGTTTTTGAGCAGTTGCAAGGCTTCGGCCAATCCCGATTTTTTGTTTTTGATCAAATCCACTTGTGAAGGGTCGCCTGTAATGATGAATTTGGCGTTTACGCCCATTCTCGTTAGGAACATTTTCATTTGGCTGTGGGTGGTATTTTGGGCTTCGTCGAGGATGACGAAGGCATTGTCGAGGGTTCGTCCGCGCATAAAGGCAAGCGGAGCGATTTGTATAACGTTTTTTTCGATGTAATCTTGCAATTTGGTTCCCGGAATCATGTCGAACAGGGCGTCGTAGAGCGGTTGCATATACGGGTCGAGTTTTTCTTTCATATCACCCGGGAGAAATCCCAAGTTTTCGCCGGCTTCAACGGCGGGGCGAGTAAGAATGATACGTTTGACTTCTTTATTTTTGAGTGCGCGTACGGCCAAGGCGACGCTAATGTAGGTTTTTCCCGTTCCTGCGGGTCCGGTAACAAAAACCATATCGTTTTCGGCAACGGATTTAACGATTTTCAATTGGTTGGGCGTGCGCGGTTTGATTAAACGGCCGCCTACGCCGTGCACCACCACGTCTTCGCCGGCGAGAAACGAACGGAAATCTATGTCGTCGGAGAGAATGATTTTTTCGATAACTTCCGGGTCGAGTGTGTTGTAGCGATCCAGATAATCAAGCATGACGCTTAATTTACGCTCGAATTCGTCCAGCATGACGGGTTCACCGAATATTTTCAAAATATTTCCCCGGCTAACAATTTTTATTTTCGGGAAAAAGCTTTTGATGGCTTTGAGGTTTTCGTTGTTTTTCCCTAGCAATTCGGCTAATTGTCCTCCGAGGATTTCAAGTGTTCGTTCGTTCAAATGCGTATATTTTTATGCAAAATTCCAAAAATTATTCGGTATATCCAATTTGTGTTCGAGGATTATTGTTCTTGTTTCTCGAGCAAAATACGATGTTTTTCGTAGCATGATTTAAGGGCTTCGAGGATTTGGAGATCGCTGGCGTTTTTGAGGAAATTTTCGTCATATTGACATAATTCGAGGATACGATAAACCTTTTCGGGGGGAATGTTGAGCAAATCGGCAATGATTTGTCGGTCGAATCGTTTGGCGAGCATGGAAGTGATGTTATTGTCTTCTTTTAGTTTTTTTAATTTTCTCATGTCTTTTCCGTGAGCGCTGAAAATATTGTAGAGCATTCCTACGGGGTCGGAGATTTTGCGCATGTTATCCACTTGTCGTGAATAAAAATCTTGCTTGGGTTCTCCGAAAAGTAGTTCCAAATGCGGATTGATTTCGGGAGGAGGCTGGACGGGAATCAAGGCCAAATCCACCGGGAGAATACCGGTGAGCTCAAATCCGCTTATGACGATTTCATTAAGAAAAATAGGTTTTTCATAGAGTTTGAAGGTATGTATCTTATTGAAAGCACTACTGTCGACTACGAATTTAAGTGTTTGATAGCCCAGAAAGGAGATGGAAAGCGTATCACCGGGCAAGGCATGAATGGCAAAATAGCCTTCTGCATTGGAAATGCTGCCGGTAACTTGGGTTAAATTAACAATATTGGCACCGCTTAAGGGTTTGTTGTTTCGGGCTTTTAATACGCGTCCTTTAAACCATTTTCCTTCTTGCGTAAAACCTTGGAGCGGAACCAATAGCAGTAAAATAAACGGTATTTTAAGTTTTAAATGCATTAAACGAAAAACGTTTTCATTGTGGTTTTTATTATAAAAAGTATTGAATCAGAAGCATGACGGCAATAGAAAGGGTGGTGATGGTGGCGGCTTTTTCACCTCCTATTTCTTCGGCCGCTTCGGGTGCGATTTCGGAGAAAACCAACCAAATCATAGCGCCGCCGGCAAATGCCAGTCCGACGGGCACATAAGGTTTGAAGGTGGCAACGAATAAATATGCAGGAACTGCCAGTAGCGGTTGGGGAATTGAAGTAAAAATGCTCCATAGTGCCGCTTTAAGCCATGAATTTCCGTTTTTGACCATAACCGCACTGATGGCCAATCCCTCGGGGATATTATGAATGGCAATGGCAATGGACATTAAAACGCCGAAACGAACGGTTCCGCCAAAGGAAGTCCCTATTCCGATTCCTTCGGCGGCGGAATGAGCGGTCATAATAATGATGAGCAAAAGCGTAGTCGTCATATTATTACCGAATTGACGGCTCAGGCGTTGGAAAATTTCGCCTTCGTCTTCCACTTGCAGTTTTTTCTTTTTGAAATAATGTACCGATAAATTTATCATTCCGATAAAAACAATACCGGCCAGGAAACCGATAATCATTTTCAATTTGTTCATATCGGCGGCTTCTTGGAGCAAACCGAAGGAAGCGCCGGCCATTAATCCCGCCGCCATAGCCGAAAAAAAACCCGTTGTTCGTTTTCCTACTTTCTTGATGAAAATAAAAGGAATGGCACCCAAACCCGTGGCCAGCGCCGAAATAGTCCCATACCATAAAACAATCCATGCAGTCGATGTCATGTTTTTCAAACTTTTTAAAAAGCGGTGGTCAAAGTTACATAAATTATACCTATTTTTACGGCGAAATTTTCAATTCCGAATAGATTATGAAATTAATTGCCGATGCCGGTTCGACCAAAACCGATTGGAGGCTGGTGAACAACGAAGGAATTATGGTGGGCGCATTTGAGTCCGGAGGGTTGAATCCGATTGTTTTTAATGACGAGACGCTTAAATTAAACTTGGCTGCCAGCGGCGAATTGTTCGATTTTGTGGATAATGTTTCGGAAGTTCACCTTTACGGAGCCGGATCGGATGAGCCCAAGGCGCATAAACGTTTGCAAAAAATTTTGGAAGATGTTTTTGAAAAAGCCCGTGTGAATATCTACGACGATTTGCTGGCGGCAGCACGAGCTACGGCAGGCAAAGAACCGGGGTTGGTGGCTATTTTGGGAACCGGGTCTAATAGCGGCTACTATGACGGGGAAAAAATCATAAAAACCATAGGGCATTTCGGGTATGTTTTGATGGATGACGCTTCGGGGAATTGGTTCGGACGGCAATTGATTCGCGATTATTATTTTGAGCGTATGCCCCAGCGCTTGCGCAGGATTTTCAAGAAAAATTTCAACTTGGACGAAGATCATATCAAGCGTAATATTTATCAATCAAAGCAGCCGAATGCATTTTTGGCGTCCTATTCAATTTTTATGCATGAAAATTACGACGAACGGTATGTCAAGAAACTTTTGCATGCGGGATTTGAAAAATTTTTGACCGGAGAAATGCATGCTTATGAACAATGGAAAACGGAATTGCCTCTGCATTTTGTAGGTTCGATAGCCTATTTTTATCAAAAAGAACTGAAGGAAGCCATGGAAAATACCGGTTGGAAAACCGGAAAAATCATCCGGAAGCCCTTGGATCATCTGGTGGAATTTCATGTTTGATCGATACGAAAACCGTGATTTTATCGTTTAATAACCGTAATTAGCCCCGTGAATCGCGATGAATAAAACCGTTAAACCTTATAAAGAAATCAAAACGCGAAAAAAGCAACAAGTCGAACAAATGTTTGACAATATTTCGCATCGCTACGATTTTCTCAATCATTTTCTTTCGATGGGGATTGACAAAAGATGGCGGAAGAAGATTATCGGAATTTTGGAGCGATATCGGCCGGAATCGATTTTGGATATAGCCACCGGTACGGGAGATTTGGCGATTTTGGAAGCGGAGAAATTAAAACCCTCCAAAATTGCAGGTTTGGATCTTTCCGAAGGAATGTTGGAAATAGCCCGGAGAAAAGCCGCAAGGAGAAATTTGTATCATATCGAATGGATTAAAGCCGATGCCGAAAACTTACCTTTTGACGACGGGGTTTTTGATGCGGTGACGGTGGCTTTCGGGGTGAGAAACTTTGAAAATTTACAAGCCGGTTTGGCCGAGATGTTGCGTATATTGAAACCGGGAGGAGTGGCGGTGATTTTGGAATTTTCCAAGCCCAAAGCCGTTCCTTTCAAGCAATTATATTGGTTTTATTCCAAAAATATATTGCCGTTTTTGGGAAAATTGATTTCGGGTGATGCCTCCGCATACACATATTTACCCGAAAGTATTGCGGTTTTTCCGGCTTATGAAGAAATGATGGAAATCTTGAAAGACACCGGTTTTAAACCCTTACCTTATATTCCCGTGACTTTCGGAATTGCAACCATATATTTGGCCGAGAAAATATGAAAACAAATTGGATTTTATATGCTTTTTTAACGCTTTTTCTTTTGCCGTGGCAAGAGGTAAAGGCGCAATTTAAAAATCCGCCGCCTCAAAATTTACCGAAATTTGATGATGATTTTTGGCATTGGGGATATTATTTCGGTATCACATATTTCGATTTTAAAGTCGATTATAAATGGATTGCAAACGAATGGGAAGTGAGGCCTTCTCCCGGTTTTAATGTGGGTTTGATTTCCGATTTTCGCCTGGGGAAAATGTGGAATTTGCGTTTGGAGCCCGGCGTTTTCTTTGCCGACAGGACGATTTATTTCAGAAAAGTGGCCGAAACGGTTCCCGATTTACAAGAAGTGGATACGCTACGCCATGTTCGTTCCAATTATGCCGCCGTTCCGGTATTGCTCAAGTTCAGCGCTTGGCGAAACGGTAATATGCGCCCTTATATTGCCGCAGGTATGATTTGGACTTATAATCTTTCTTCTTATGAAAACTCCGTTTTCGATAATTCCGGTGGACGTTTCAGAATGAAGAAAAGCGTTTGGATGTGGACTATAGGCATTGGTTTTGAAATGTATATGTATTATTTCAAATTTACGCCCGCCATTCGCGGTGTGTTTGCGCTTACCAATGAATTTGTTCCCGATAACGATCCCGAGAGTCCTTGGACGAAGAATGTCGAATATGTCGGCACAAGGGGAATTTATATCACCTTAACCTTTGAATAACTCCTGGATTTTCAGGACGGATTTTGGATAATGACTTGAGTGCGACCAAAACCGAAAAAAGTGTAAGGCTATATCCGAAGGCAATCGCCCGGGTTGAATATTAGCGGTCTTGAATGATATACAGATGAGATTCATTGCGTTGATATTCGGGCTGAATGTTGGTGTGAAAAATCCCGAATTCATTACGTAAAATATTCTCCACCTGTTCACAAATCCGGTCGAATTCCGATAATTTAATATCTTTTTCAAAAGCCAAATGAGCGTCAAAATGAATTTCGTGTTCGTTTAACCGCCAAATATGCACGTGATGGATATTTTTGACACCTTCGATGGCTTTGATTCTCCGGTTGATATCGTCGATTTTAATTTCGCCGGGCGCGAATTGCATGAGAATTTCAAAACTTTCGAGCCATAATTTTATACCGGTGTAAATTAAGTATAAAGCAATGCCGGCGGAGAGAAATGCGTCGATTCCGACTACGCCGGAAAATTGCATAACCAAACCTCCGCCCAGAACGGCAAAGGACGTCAGCATGTCGGAAAGTAAATGAATGTATGCCGCTTTCATATTGAGGTTGTGTTTTGCGTCTTTCAGGAGAAGTAAGACGCTAATGCCGTTGGCGATTATAGACAACAGAGCTAACCAAATCACGATATCCGCTTGCACCGGTTCGGGGCGGATGAAGCGTTTGACGGCTTCGGCGATGAGAAAAACGGCGATAACAATAAGCGTTGAAGCATTGATAAAAGCCGCAATGATTTCGGCACGTTTAAAACCATAGGTTTGCCGGATGTTTTGTTTTCGATTTCTAGACAGGCGATTGGCCAAATAGGCGATAACCAATGCCAAAACGTCGGAGAAGTTGTGTGCGGCGTCCGATAAGAGTGCCAGACTTCCCGACCAAACGCCGCCGATGATTTGTCCTAGTGTGATAACCACATTCAAAATTACGGCCAAGCCGAGATTTTTTCCCGATATGGAATGATGATGATGGTGTCCCATATTGCAAAATTGCGAAAAAAAAGAAAACCCGGCCGATTTGACCGGATTTTGTTTATTGATTTGTATTTTTATTATTTTCCTCCGGATTGTTATTCGCCGGCGCTTGGTTGATTTTATTGGCGGCAATAAGCGATGTGACCATGTCGGTTAGCATTTTGCTTGCCGAATCGGGGTGGTTGGGCATAAGAATCAGATTGGATCGAGTGTCTTGTCCGATAGCCTGAAGGGTGTCGTAATGTTGTGTAATGACGATTAGTGCCGATGCTTCCTGCGGATTGATGCCGGCGCGATTCAATACGTCTACGCTTTCTTCCAGTCCTTTGGCGATTTCGCGACGTTGATCGGCGATGCCTTTTCCTTGGAGGCGTTTGCTTTCGGCTTCGGCTTTGGCGCGTTCTACAATCAGGATGCGTTGGGCGTCGCCTTCGTATTGTGCGGCGATTTTTCGCCTTTCGGCGGCATTGATTCGGTTCATGGCTTCTTTTACTTGCGCGTCGGGATCGATATCGGTTACGAGCGTTTTGATAATGTCGTATCCGTAATCAATCATGGCGTCGTTTAATTCGGATTTAATGGCGATGGCGATGTCGTCTTTTCGTTCGAATACGTCGTCCAACCGCATTTTAGGGACTTCGGCGCGCACCACATCGAAGATGTAGGAGGTGATTTGAGCGGCCGGGTCCTCAAGTTTGTAAAAGGCGTCCTTGACACGATCTTTCGGCACTTGATATTGAGTGGAAACTTTGAGGTGAACAAACACGTCGTCTTTGGTTTTGGTTTCCACGATGACGTCCAATTGTTGGATACGCAGGTTGACGATTCCCGCTTTGCGGTCGATGCCCGGGATTTTCATTTGAAAACCTGCATAACGGACGGATTGAAATTTTCCCAACCGTTCGATTACAACGGCCGTTTGTTGCCGGACGATGAAGAAGGCACTGCCGGCGACGCCTATTGCAATGAGCAGAATGATATATGGAAAAATACTCATGGTTTGGGATTTAGAAGGTTATTTTTTCTTTTTGTTAAGAACTTCAATCACGCGCAGGGCCACTTTGTCCTGAATGCCGCGGTCGAGGTGGCTGGTGAATCCGACGCATGAGTTGTTGATTTCGCCCAACACGTATTTATCGTTTCCGTTTTCGTCGTAATCGAGCATGAAATCGGCGGTCCAAATAAGCGGAGCGTCGTAGCCGCCCAGTCGTTTCATTACTTCGGGGAGTTTTTGGAGGAACCAATCCACGAGATCTTTCCAGTCTTCGGGATCGTCATAGGTGTATTTGGCGCCGGAGAAAAGGGTGGCGGAGAAGGCGTCTTCGGTGTCGGCGGGTTTTTTGTGCACTACGAATATAGGGGTTTCGCCCACCATTAGAATTCGGATTTCGCCTTCTTTGATGCGAGGCATAAAGCGCATGTCTACGAGCATTCCGTTTTCGCCTACGATATATTGTTCGGCGAAGTCCATAAATTCGCCTAAGGTTTTGTATTCCACGTGGTTATCTACGGCTTCGGTGAGTTTGAGCCGTGTATCGAGCGGGAGTGAGTCGCCGGGTTTATAAGGGCGTTCGTCGATGACTTGGACGCGCCAGATGCCCTGTCCGGTGGAACCGCGGTTTTGTTTCAGGACGCGTTCACCGTAGGAAATGCTTTTGGGGAAGGTTTTTTTGAATTCTTCCACCGTGTAGTAGGCATAGGTATCTTCGGGGACCAATCCCGTTCCTGCCAATTTGACCAATGCGTCTTTGGCGCCGAGGTTTTGCATTACGTCGGGATGGGAAAAACCTTCGAGGCCGGCGTCGGATAAACGCCGGAGGGTTTCAAAAAAGATTTTTTCACCCGAAGGAATGGTTCCGGGATTGACGCGGGTGATATAGGCGTCGTAGCGGTCTTTGGCATATTCGTAAATGTCGTCTGCCCACTGGTCGCGGAATTTAAAGATGTCTACGTCATAGCCGCGGATTTTCAAGGCATTGGCGATGGGGATGGTGTCTTTGCGGTGTCCGTCGAACCACTTGTCGTTGCCTCCTTCGGCTTCGAAAATAAGAATACGGTGTTTCATGATTTATTGTTTTTTCGGTTTTCCCTTATCATAAGAATCAAGAAAAGAAATCCCAAGGTAATTAACCAAGGTCCGGTTTTGAAACCGTCGCGGAGGGTTAAATAAGCGGAAATAATAAGCCCTGCGATGAAAAAAAATATATTGATTAAAAGGATTGGATTGACTTTTTTCATATTTGAGCGATAAAGATACGAATTTTTGTTAAATACCGCATCGAAATTCCGGTTGATGTTTAATATTGTCATGTATGAAAATATTTTCTAAATTCGCGTCAAAATTCAATTTTTTTTGTTTTATGTTAAAAAAGAAAGACGAAATTTTTTCCGAGCCGATCAAGCACAAGAAGCTTAATGAGTTGGAGGCAACGGCTATCAGTGGAAACGATATCAGCTCGTCGGTGTTGTATGTGTCGGCATTAGCCATTGCTTTTGCGGGCAAATATGCTTGGATTACGTTGTTGATTGTTGCTTTCGTATTGTATTTGTTTCGCAAGATATACGGCGAGGTTGTGGGCGCTTTGCCCTTGAACGGAGGCGCCTACAATGCATTGCTCAATACGACAAGTAAGAAAATGGCTTCGTGGGCGGCTACTTTCACCTTGCTTTCCTATATGGCGACAGCGGTGATTTCGGCCAACGAGGCGGTGCATTATCTGGCGGAAATTTTTCATGATCAAGTATTGACTTGGAACGAGCGAATCATGCAATTTTTGGGTGCTTCGCCCGATAGTATGAACGTAGTGATATTGTTGGGAACATCTTTGTTATTGGGTATTTTTGCTTGGCTTGCCATAATGGGTATCAAGGAATCGTCCAAGGTGGCCATTGCCATTTTTCTGTTTCATTTGACGTCCATGACGGTTTTGATTGTTACTTTGTTCATATTCATTGCCCGCAACGGGATGGGAATATTTTGGGAAAATTGGCATACAACGACCGAAGGCGGGGTTTGGACGGCTATTTTTTTCGGCTTTGCCGCATCGATGTTGGGGATTTCAGGATTCGAGAGTTCGGCTAATTTTGTGGAAGAGCAGGCGCCCGGAGTATTCCGTAAGACTTTGCGTAATATGTGGGCGGTGGTAAGCGTGTTGAATCCCTTGATGGCTTTTCTTGCTTTGGCGGCTTTGCGAATAGACGAAGTGAAATTGCATTACAAGGAAACCTTGCTAACGAAAATGGCCGAATTATCCGCCGGCGAATGGTTGGCGTTTATCATTTCGTTGGATGCGTTCTTTGTATTATCGGGGGCGGTTTTGACCAGTTATATCGGTGTGACGGGACTTTTGGAACGAATGACGCTGGATCGAATTATGCCGCAATATTTTTTGAAGAAGAACAAGCACAATGCTTCGTATCGTATCATTATTTTCTTTTTCCTGTTGAATTTATCCATTTTGTGGCTGACGCGCGGTAATGTGAAAACTTTGGCAGGTGTTTATACCATTTCGTTTCTGTCGGTGATGTTTTTATTTGCCTTGGGTAATATTTTGCTCAAAGTTAAACGCAAACATTTACCGGCGCCCGAGCGTGCTCCATGGTTGGGAGTAATCGTAGCTATGACGGCGGTATTGGTAGCATTGATAGGAAATATTGTGATGCCGCCCGAAGACGAGAATGCCATGCCCAACTGGGAAGTATTTTTGATTTATTTTATTCCGGCCTTTGTGTTTGTGGCCATTATGTTGAATCGTACTATGATTTTGAAATTCCTGCTCAATGTTTTGCAAATGATTTTTGATCCCATACGGCGGTTTTTCATTAAATTGAATCACGGCATTTCGAATTTGATCGACGAAATCAACAGTCAGGAATTCGTATTTTTCACCAAAGGCAAGAGTATTGCCAATTTGAACAAAGCTATGCTTTATATTCGCGACAACGAACATACCAAAAAAGTTAAAATCGTAAAGGTTATAAAGCCCGGCGAAAAAATTTCGGATCAACTGCTTCAATACATTAAATTTTTGGATGAAGAATATCCCGAAATCGATATTGAATTCGTTACGGTTGAAGGGGAATTCGGGCCTGAATTGATCAGAAGGTTATCCAAGGAATGGCGTATTCCCATTAATTTTATGTTTATCGGTTCGCCCGACGAGAAGTTTCCGTATCGCTTGGAGGAATTGGGCGGTGTGCGTTTGATAATGTAGGGGATTTGAAGCCGAACCGGTTATTTTTAAGGAAATTACTTTTTTTCGGTTTGACCGGGAGGTAAATTCCGGAAAGTTGTATATTGGTTTTTGATTTTCAAGAGAGATGAAATGATGATTACGAACCGTTTTTTCGGAGTGATAATGTTAAGTTATTTGGTTGTGATGAATATTTCGGCTCAAAGCAAGGATTTGCTATCGGCGGAGTATTTTATTCGATTGGATACCAATGATTTATCGGTTTCGGGGAGGGCGGTTTACGTAGTAAAAATTTTAAGCGATACCGATACGGTCAGGTTTGATGCGGACGATGTGCTTGGATTTCAAGAGGTTAAGGTAGACGGGAGGAATGTAAGATTTGACCGAAAGGACGGGAAATTGGTTATTCGGCATCGCTTTGTTGCAGGAAAAGAAGTCGAAATAGCATTTAAGTGGTCGGGGAAGCCGAGAAGGGGGATGTATTTTACGGGTTGGAAAACAGGCGGAAGAAAGCAAATTTGGACGCAAGGTCAGGGGAAGAAGAATAGCGGTTGGATGCCTGTTGTTGACAATATGAACGAAAAATTTTCATGGATAATACATGTTCGATTTGATTCGACATATCAGGTTATTTCCAATGGAGTTTTGAAGGAGAAACGTCATTTGAACGGCGAAACGGAATGGACATTCGTGCAGAATAAACCGGCGTCGTCCTATTTGATTTTTTTGGGAACGGGACGTTATGATATTTTGAAAGATACGACGGGGAAAAATCGTGTTCCCGTAGAGCAATTCGTTTATCGGGGAGATGCGTCATACGGGGTTACATATCATGATTTCGATAAAGCCTTTGATTTTATTGAATCCTATCTGGAAACGCCCTATCCGTGGCCGGTATACCGTCAGCTGCCTATCCGGGATTTTTTTTACGGAGGCATGGAAAACCTGATGGCGACCACGTTCAATGAGCATTATTATGTGGACAGCATTTCGGTGAACGATACGGATCCATTTAATGTATTGGCGCATGAATTGGCGCATCAATGGTTCGGTGATTGGGTTACGGAAAAGGCCTCGCGCGATCATTGGTTACATGAAAGTTTTGCTACTTTTTTGGCTCGAGAAGCGGAAAAAAAACTATACGGGAAGGATGATTACGATTTTAAGAATTATACGGAGAAAAGGAGGATTATTGATGCCTATTACCGGGGTGATACGGTTCCGCTGCAAAATGCAAAAGCCGGTTCGCTTACGTTTTATCAGAAGGGAGCATGGATTTTGAGGATGATGCGCGACCGCGTGGGTGAAGAAAAATTCCGGCTTGTTTTAAAAAATTTTTTAAAAAAATACGCTTATCAAAATGCGTCCACGGAGGATTTTCAGCGTGTTTTGTATGAGACGGTGCATGACAGTTTGCCGGATTTTTTTGAACGTTGGTTTCGTTCGGCATATATTCCGAAAATAAAAATAAGAATTGAGGCAAACAAACTTAAAGCGGAAGGTGATGTGAAGGCGGAATTACCCATAAGGCTTTATTTTCGGGATGGTCGTTATAAAGATTTGATCATTAAGGGAAATCAAACTTTGGCTACGGACGGAGTCATTGGTTATATACCCGATCCGGAGAATCGTTTTTTATATGATTTGGATTGGGAATTGCCGTCCGATTGGATGATGATTTTCAGGTTTGAAAAAAATTGGATAAACTTATACCGTCTTACGGAAAAAATTCCGGCGGATACGTTGCAAAGGTATTTTCGTTTTTTCAAGGATATTATGTCATGGGATTACTATTATCCGCTTAATTATTTGATTGTCAATAAGTTGGGAAGTGTTTCCTATGATATGAAGATGGAGGCGGCCAAGATACTTTTGCGGAAGAAAGATTTAAATCAAAGGCGTTTGGCATTGATGCTATTCGATAAAATTCCGGTTGAAATGAGGGAAGATTACGAGATGTTGTTGCGGGATTCGTCTTATGAAACCAAGAAATTGGCTTTGGAGCGTTTGGCGGTTGATTTTCCTGCGGAACGGAAAAGATATTTGGATATGACCGGGGGCGTTAGGGGCGGAAGTGATCGATCGTTTCGGATGCTATGGCTGGTGGTTGCCATTAGCACCAAAGGATATACCAATGTAGAAGAACGCAAGCGGTTTCTTAGAGAGTTGATTGAATATGCATCGCCGGCATATTCGGTTCAGGTGCGTATGGTGGCATTGGGTTGGATAGACAGGTTGGGATTGTATGTTGACCCTGTGAATCAATGGCTTGAGCAAGCGGCGGGGTATTTTCATCCTTCGTTGTCGCGATATGCCATGGAATTAATGGAGAAATCACGAAAAAAAATGCCTGCGGAATGAAAGCATTCAAGGTGGTTTCGGAATTTGAACCGTCCGGCGATCAACCGGAAGCGATACGGCAATTGTCGGAAAACATTCTTAGGGGCATTCGATATCAGACATTAATGGGGGTTACCGGTTCGGGTAAGACATTCACCATGGCCAAGGTGATAGAAGCGGTTCAGCGTCCTACTTTGGTTTTGGCGCATAATAAGACGTTGGCGGCGCAATTGTATCAGGAATTCAAGGCTTTTTTCCCGGATAATGCGGTGGAATATTTTGTTTCGTATTACGATTATTATCAACCGGAAGCCTATCTGCCGACGGTGGATAAATACATTGAAAAAGATTTGTCGATTAACGAGGAAATCGAGCGATACCGGTTGAGTGCCACTTCGTCGTTGTTGTCGGGCAGGCGAGATGTTTTGGTGGTTGCGTCGGTGTCGTGTATATACGGAATTGGTAATCCGGTAGAGTTTAGGAAAAATACCGTGGAAGCGCATTTGCGGATGTCCAGGACGGCATTGCTTCGCGGTTTGGTGCAGGGTTTATATCACCGTTCGGAACAACCTAAGGCGGGGACTTTTATGGTGAGAGGCGATACGGTGACGGTTTTCACTTCATACAGCAACCGGTATTATAAGTTTCATTTTTGGGGGAACAACATGGAAAAAATCGAAGTGTGGGATGTGGATAGCGGAAGGAAAATCGAGGAAACGGACCGGTTGTTGATTTATCCGGCCAATTTGTTTGCCACGTCGCCGGAGAAGATTCAATCGGCGATGGAGCAAATACGGTTGGATTTGGAAGCGCAGGTTGAATATTTTATGAAGCAAGGGAAGACGTTGGAGGCGCGGCGTATACGCGAGCGTGTGGAATACGACTTGGAGATGATGCAGGAGTTGGGATATTGCAAGGGGATTGAGAATTATTCGCGGTATTTGGACGGGCGTCAGCCGGGAACGCGTCCCTTTTGTTTATTGGATTATTTTCCTTCGGATTATTTGATGTTTATAGACGAAAGTCATGTTACGATACCTCAGGTTCGGGCTATGTATGGCGGCGACCGCTCGCGTAAGTTGGCATTGGTGGAATACGGTTTTCGTTTGCCGGCGGCGTTGGATAATAGACCTTTGAAGTTTGAGGAGTTTGAAGCTTTGCAAAATCAAGTGGTGTTTGTGAGTGCGACGCCTTCGGATTACGAGTTGAGGAAATCGGGAGGTTTGGTTGTGGAGCAGGTGGTTAGGCCTACGGGGTTATTGGATCCGTTGATCATCGTCCGGCCGACGGCTAATCAATTGGATGATTTATTGGAAGAAATTCAAAGACGCGTGGAAAAAGACGAACGGGTTTTGGTGACTACCTTAACCAAGCGTATGGCGGAGGAACTGACTAAGTATTTGGGAAAAATCGAAGTGCGTGCGCGTTATATTCATTCGGATGTGGACACTTTGGAACGAGTGGAAATTATGCACGATTTGCGAGCCGGGCGGTTTGATGTTTTGGTGGGGGTGAATTTGCTTCGTGAGGGTTTGGATTTGCCGGAAGTGTCTTTAGTGGCTATTTTGGATGCAGACAAAGAAGGATTTTTGCGATCGCATCGTTCGTTGATTCAGACTATCGGCAGGGCGGCGCGTCATATTAACGGGACGGCCATTTTATACGCAGACAAGATGACCGAAAGTATGCGTTCGGCCATTGACGAAACCAATCGCCGCCGGGAAAAACAATTGAGATACAATGAGAAACATGGAATTGTGCCGAAGCAAGTGGTAAAGAAAATCGGGCATGTGTTTGACGATTATTATTCGAATGAATCAACGCAAGTGCCGATGCCGGTGGGAATGCAGGTAGCTGAGCCTGAATGGGATTATTGGACGGAAGAACAAGTAAGAAAGAAAATAACGGAATTGACGGAAAAGATGAAAAAAGCGTCGCAAGCACTGGATTTTTTGAAAGCGGCCAAATACAGGGATATGATCGATTTGTTGAAGGAAAAATTGAATGGATAAAAATTTTATAAGGATGAATAGCAGTGGTATACGTATCCGGGAAGCGATTTCGGAAGACATGTTTGCCATCATGGAATTAAAAAAAGCAATGGCGGATTATCACCGGGCGTTGGATGCATTTTACTTGCCCGGCGAGGAATTAAGGCCGGGCTTTGAAAATTTTTTACGAAACCGGATGGATCATGAAGATGCCAAGATTATTGTATTGGAAACGGCTTATGGGCTTAGCGGTTATTTTATCGGCATAATCAAAAAATCGAAACCCTTTGTCGTCCCGGAACAAACCGGGCACATCAGCGATGCCTTTATCGAGGAATCATACAGGGGAAAAGGGTGGGGGAAGCGAATGTTGAAGGAAATTTTGGATTGGTTTAAGCGAAGGGGAATAACACACGTCGAGTTATCGGTGGATGTGCGAAACCGGACGGGAGTTGCCGCGTGGGAAGCGCTTGGGTTTGTTCCTTATATGTTTAAAATGCGTTTGGATTTGTGATGAAGTTATTATTTTTTGTTTTGCGGGTGAGTTCAGAGGAAATTTCGTAATTTGTGGTCGATTTCCAGTTGTTATGAAAAAAAATTTCGGGCGGTTGATTTTAGGTTTGTTCGGATGGAAATTGAATGTCCCCTGGCGGTTTCGTATCAAAAAAGCCGTAATGATTGGCGCACCGCATACTTCCAATTGGGATATTGTTTTCAGTTTGGCCGGGATGTGGGCGGCGGGATATCGACCGCGATTTTTCATTAAGAAGGAATGGACGGAAAATTTTTTTGTCGGTTGGTTGATTAGATGGCTGGGAGGTATCGGGGTGGACAGAAGCAAACGGAATAATTTGGTGGAATATTCGGTGGAGATGCTTAATCAAACGGACGATTTGATTTTGCTTGTTCCTGCGGAAGGGACAAGGTCGCGAGTTCCGGCATGGAAAAAAGGTTTTTATTATATTGCTCTTAAAGCGGATTTGCCGGTGATATTGGCTTATTTGGATTATCGCAAGAAGGAAGCGGGTGTGGGTGATGTTATGAAATTAACCGGGGATTTTGAAAAAGATATGGAAAAAATCGAGCGTTTCTATAAGCATATTCATCCCAAATATCCCGAAAAATATAATCCCGAGATTTTTATACGTTCCGCTAAAAACCATTAAGGTAAAAAATATTGATGGTAGAAGTGTGTAAAATTTGAATTTATTTGAAAAAAAACGTGAAACAAGTATTAATTTCGAAAAAATTATGCTATAAACCTAAAATCGGATAATAATATTTTTGGCTAAATCCGTTTATTTTTTTACCGGGGGGTTTATTTATCCCATTCATAGTAAAAGTTTGCATACAGGTCTTTTCATGAAAATCATCCTTATAAGCTTTTTTTTATAAAAGTCCAATACGGAATTTTGAATCCGGAAAAAAGCCAGAAGATGGAAAATTATTTTCTCAGTCTGTGAGATTGATAGGGTGGATTGTCTTTTTGGAATAAATTTATAGGAGATAGCATTTTGTGTGTAAAGTTCTCTGGTATTTGCGCCGGTTTTTTCTCATTTGCCTCCAAAAGAGCTTAAAATGTTACATATGTGCAAGATTTTGTTACATGAGTGCTATACGGAAGGGGTTGGTAGATATTATTTTTGAACATCAATTAACCTTAAAATTTTTATATATGAAAAAGAAAATTTTATTAACTTACAAAAGTAAAATCAGGATGAGGACAATTCATCCGAAAAAGACAGCAAGAAGGTTCCTAACGGGATTATTTTTGCTTATGTTATTATTGTGGAAAAAGCCTTTTTACGGGCAGGAAGAGAAAAGTTATTATGAAACCATGAAGGAGGTTTTATCCGAATTGGACAGCAGTAAATTTGCGAATGGTATTTTATACGAACGCGTATTTCCTTGGGCGCATTTAAAGACCTTTGCCATGCCAAATACAGATACATCCAATGCAACACATTTTAGCCAGGCTATGTATGAATTGTATTTGGCATCCAATAAAAAATATTTTTATAGTCCCAGATTTTTACAACAAATAGAGTGGAATTATGAGTTAAATGAAAAGGTACCTGTGGGAATCATCAAAACCGATATTACTACCATTTCCGAGGATGCTTTCGATGAAAATAATCCTAAGTTAGAAAAAGATTCGACGGAACGGGGATTAAAATTACATGAAATTGAAGGGAAAAATCCTTATCAATATTCGGAAGTTATCATTATTTCTCCACTTACCCAAAGAATTGTTCAAAGAGGAGGCAATCCGATAAAATTCATTTTTGGGAAACCGTTTATTAGTTTGGGAATACCCATCAAAGAATTATCAGTGGATTTTGGCAATAATCATTCTTTCAATCTTATACATAACGGTGCATGGGTAAATAAAGAAATAGCTTATTCTTTCGGAGAAGACGGAAGACATATATTAAAATTTTCGGGCGAATTGCAGAATGGAGAAACATTTAGAACCTATTCCGAAATGGATGTTGTGATTAATAGTCTCGCAAGAAGTAGTCATTGTGCGGAAAGTAACGTTATCGGATATAGAGCGCATACCGATTTTATACCCTATGATCCGCATGATACCTCATATAGATTAGCGGAAGACATTGCCCGAGAAAATTCCTTGGTCACCTCTGTAAGAATATTGGAAAATTATGATTATTATCCCAGACTAGATTATAAAGTTTATTACGCATGCGGAAGGAACAGAATAGAAAATCCGATTATTATTACAGATGGATTTGACCCTACGGATAGCAGAAATAATGATTCCCTTTATTATAATGGATTGAAATTCAAGCAAAATAACACCTCACAAAATTTAGGAGATATTTTACGAAACAACGGATATGATGTCATAACGGTAAATTTTCCCAAATACATTCTGGCCAAAGTGGAAGTTACCCGAAGTGATCCCTTGGATACCATACCGAATTATCCTTATGGACAAGAAATTGATACAATTAATATATATTGGGAAGGCAGCACGGATTACATCGAACGAAACGGTAAATTATTGGCCAAGTTCATTCAAACCGTAAATGACAGTTTGGAGCAAAATGTAGGGCCCAATCATAACGGTAGCGTATTGGTAGGCCCCAGCATGGGCGGTTTGATCACCCGCTGGGCATTGACCGAATTGGAACATCAAAATTATGATCATAAAGTCCGTATATGGGTATCATTTGACTCACCCCATCAAGGCGCCAATATGCCTACGGGCTTGCAGTGGCTGGTGCATTACTTGAGGACTAAAACAAATTTGAATTTTAGCGGATTGGGATATATGCCACCGAGTGCTTTATACAGCCCTGCTGCCAAACAAATGCTCGTACATCACGTAAACAACCGAGATGGAAATACCATTATGGGAGGCGCTCCGGGATTCCATGAACATTTTTATCAAGCGCTCGAACAGCAAGGCTTCCCACAAAACACCCGAAAATTGGCATTGGTAAACGGTAGTTTTATGGGCGAAACCATTGGTAACGAAGGAGAAAAATTTATGGAAGCAAGAGGTGAGATTTGGAAAAATAATACCATTCAATTAAGTTACTTTAATGAAGAACAATATTTTACTGGACGGGGTGATTTAAAGACCTTTTTTATAGATATGGCATCTAGTGGAAGGGTATTTAGAGATAATCCTTTTTTATGGTTATGTAGTGGCTTAAATGGAAATGATGAATCATCACCTGACTTTACAGGATATACTACATTTAATATAGAATATGGTAGTTATGATATATCCCCTGGCGGCTTATTTCCGCATTTTGAAATAGCCGATTTCAGTTATCGTCTGGGGTATTGTGGATATGTTTTAAGAGTATTTACCGATATTTTAAATCCTAATTTGTCTTACATACCGATAAAAAGTTCATTGGCATTTTCCGGAAGCAACAAACGATTAGACGAAAATTTGTGTGAAAACTACGGCAATTTGGTGGATTTGCATTTGACCCCTTTCGATTCCTATTATGCGCCGGAGGAGAACCAAGAACATTGCAAGCTTACGGAAGGTAGCGTACATTGGCTGTTGGCTGAATTGCAGCAAGGGCCGCAAGCACCTTTCCCCGACGGCAGTTTATGCCGGCAGCCTATTGTAATTGAAGGACCGCGATTTTTATGTCCCGGCCATGAAGCAACCTATCATACCAATGTTTCGCCCGTTGATTGGTCGGTATCTTCGGGATTGGAAATTGTTTCATCCGGTACCAATCAAGCGGTGGTCAAAAACAACCATGCACGATACGGAGGCAAAATTACGGCCACTTTACAGGGATATATCGACGGCAATAAAAATGTGTATTGCTTACCCGATTTTGATGTCAGGTATATCTCTGATAGAGAAATCGGCTTGCGGCCCAACAGAGCATCCTTTGCCGAGCAGGGTGTGACGGATGTGTCCTGGGAACTGATACATGGAGATGGTGCTTTATTGAAAGCCGATACCACATCCGCCGTTGTTAGTGAATGTAAGGATTATTACGGTCAAGTAACCGTAACCAATGAAAACGGATACACCGTCAAAGCCTTTTTCGGTCCGGATCATGATAAATGTTATATCATAAAAAAAGTGGGCGAAGACAAATACGAAATAATAGACCGCTGCAACGGCTACCGGGTAGTGGATGCCATGCCCATTAAGGAAATTTACGACCAATACGGCACCAAACTCCAAGACGCGCCGGTGGTAAACGGTAAATTGGACATCAGCCGGTCCGGTAATACGGGTGCCATTCGTATCATTCGAGTGGTGGTTAACGGAGAAAATGTAAGTAAAATGGTGATTAAAGATTAAAACCTACTAAGATGAAAAAGCTTTTAACACTCATTATTGTTTCCTGTAGTTTTATTAACTTTATTTCCTATGCACAAATGCCAAATCGGTATTATTTTTTGGATAGTTACAATATTGATGAATCCGGATCTTGGTATTACGCAAACCGGAATTTGGGATACAACGCATTTTCATATTCTTCATCGCCTTATTTAAAATGGGAAGGAGGTATATATTTGCCGTTCTTTTCCGGATCTAATTTTTTAGACGGTATATATTGGATAGGTACTACTATAAATTTAATGCCGGAAAAAAAATGGCAACCCGGTCTTCGAATACATTTCGCTCATTTTTTAAATGGTTTTCGTAAATGTATGCTTTGCGAGCCGTTTTGGCCTAATGTATATGCAGGGGGAGGGTTTACGTTTCATACGAAGCAGTTCCATTTTACTTTAGAAATCGCATTACAAAAAATTTTGAAATCCGATTTAATAGCACCTATTTATTCAGCCGGTTTTTTATCCTGCCTTGGTCACCGGTGGAATTTTTGGACGGAAGTGCGTTATACATCTTGTATGCTATGTCAATTAGACAAAAGTTATCTCGATTTTAATACGGGAATATCCTATGCTTTATCCGAGAAATGGATTTTAAATTTAGGAATAAGTTATGAAAACAACCTTTATCAGCAGTTAGTTATTAGGTTTAAAAAATTTGATACCGGTTATATTTACCCCCTCATCGGCCTCCAATGGCAAATCAGCAAGCCCCAAGCAAGGGAAAATAAGACGGATCCTTTTTATGAACGCCGGTAAAATTTTCGCGAGGCACCTCTTCGGAGGTGTCTCTTTTTTGTTCCTGAGCTGTTTTCCGGTTTTTCCGCGTAAAAACCGCCAAAATGTTACATATGTGCTATATTTTGTTACATGCGTGCTACCACAAAGGAGGTATGGTGTTGTAATTTTGAGTATGAAAAATCTTTTGTTATGAATACAAGAAAATTTTATCTCAAAACACCCTTTCTTTTTGGCCGGAAATACAACGGTCAAGTAAGCGTAACCAATGAAAACGGATCCACCGTCAAAGCCTTTTTCGGTCCGGATCATGATAAATGTTATATCATAAAAAAAGTGGGCGAAGACAAATACGAAATAATAGACCGCTGCAACGGCTACCGGGTAGTGGATGCTATGCCCATTAAGGAAATTTACGACCAATACGGCACCAAACTCCAAGATGCGCCGGTGGTAAACGGTAAATTGGACATCAGCCGGTCCGGTAATACGGGCGCCATTCGTATCATTCGAGTGGTGATAAACGGAGAAAATGTAAGTAAGATGGTGATTAAGGATTAAATTTTACTACCATGAGAAAGTTATTCATTTTTCTTATCATATTTCTTTCAATCGGGAATTTTATGTCCCGGGGACAAATGACGGGCCGGTATTACTTTTTTGACAGTTATTGGATTGATGAACCCGGCTCATGGTATTATGCCAACCGGAATGTAGGATATAATGTGTTCTCTTATTCCGCTTCGCCTTATGTAAAATGGGAGGGTGGGCTGTATTTGCCTTTGTTTTCGGGAAGTAATTTTTTCGAGGGCTTGTATTGGTTGGGAATGAGAGTTAACTATTTATCCTCCAAAATTTGGCAAGCCGGGATACGTATAAGGGTGCATAATTTTTTTAATGCTTCAACTTCATGTCCGCTTTGCGAGGCTTATTTGCCTAATATATATGCAGGTGGAGGTTTCACATACGATTCGGGGCGGCATCATTTTACCTTTGAAGCCGCTTTTTTCAAAATTATTAAATACGGGAAACCCAAGGCAATTTTTTCCGCAGGATATTCTATCAAAACGGGAAAAAAATGGTTTCTTTGGACGGAAGCACAATATATTCCGTGTCGTAAGTGTAAAGGCTTGAAAAATTATATAGATTACAATGTGGGCGGGTCTTTTAAACTTACGCAAAAACTCATTTTGGATTTGGGCATTAGTTATGAAAATAATTTGTACCAAACATTGATAAGTTTTGTGCATTATGATAAAATTTATATTTACCCTCTTGTCGGCCTACAATGGCAATTGGGTGAAACCACAACAAAGCCGGATGAAACCGAACCGTTTTATGATTAATTGAAATCAAGGAAAGAGGCATCCCGGCAAGGGATGTCTCTTTCTTGGTTTTTCGGTCTTTTTCCCGAAAAACCGCCAAAATGTTACATATGTGCAAGATTTTGTTACAAAATTACTACCACCCGGGGGTTGCGGAGTTGTAATTTTGAGTGTAAAA